>TARA_R110002050_G_scaffold179118_3_pt1 | contig 185090 bp, 152 predicted proteins | sample TARA_R110002050 | Tara Oceans TARA_R110002050 (sample SAMEA4396988) | marine metagenome | biome: Polar Biome; feature: [DCM] deep chlorophyll maximum layer (ENVO:01000326); material: water (ENVO:00002006), including particulate matter (ENVO:01000060) such as... | depth 25 m
TCTTTTATTCTATTGGTACTATTCATTTCATTATAAATGCCTTCATAATCATCTTCTAAAAGCATTTGTTTAAAATCTTCAAGATTTTGGATATACTCCTCTAAAGTTTCTACCACATTATCTTTATTCTGCTTAAAAATAGGTGTCCACATTGCTGGTGAACTTTTTGCTAAGCGCACAGTGCTTTCAAAACCACTCCCAGCCATGTCAAAAATATCACGTTCATTCTTCTCTTTCTCAATAACCGTCTTTCCTAACATAAAGGAACTTATGTGTGACAAATGTGATACATAAGCTATATGTTTATCATGAGCTTCTGGATTCATATATCTGATACGCATTCCTAATTGCTGAAAAATAGCCAATGCCTTTTCTTGTAATTTAAATGCTGTTTTTTCTACTTCACAAATAATATTAGTTTTTCCACTAAATAAATTATGAATAGCAGCCGACGGTCCTGAAAATTCAGTTCCTGCAATAGGATGACAAGCCAAAAAATTTCGTCTTTTTGGATGTTGTGCAATCGCAGTGCAAATTAACGCTTTTGTAGAGCCTGCATCCAACACAACTGCCTCATCATTTACGACATCCAAAACTTTAGGAAGCTCCAAAACCATAATATCTACAGGCACTGAGACGATAACTATATCCGCTATTGACAAATCATCATAAATAGCTTTTTTATCAATTACACCCAAATTCAAAGCCTCTTCTAAGTGGTTCTCATTGGTATCAATCCCATAAATCAGAGCCTCTGGATTATGGCTTTTTATATCCTTAGCCATTGAACCACCTATTAATCCGATACCAATTACAAATACATTCATCTTCTTTCTTAAAATCTACTTATTGCTTCTTTAATTTTCTCTTCCGGAACACAAAGTGAAAATCGGATATACCCTTCTCCATTACTACCAAAAATTGTTCCTGGCGTAATAAAAATATTTTTATCATATAAAATACCATCTATAAATTCTTCTGATGATTTAATTCCTTCAGGTAATTTTGCCCAGACAAACATACCAACAGAATTTCTATCATAGGTACATCCTAACTTTTCAGCTAATTGCACTATTAAATTTCGACGATTACGATAAATTACATTTAAACCATCAAACCAAGCTTGCTCGCTTTTTAGAGCTGCAATAGCACCTTTTTGAATGCCATAAAACATTCCAGAATCCATATTACTTTTAACTTTTAAAACAGCATTAATATGAGTTTCATTCCCTAAAACCATACCAACGCGCCAGCCTGCCATATTAAAAGTCTTACTTAAAGAATTCAATTCTAACGCAACATCTTTTGCTCCATCAATATTTAAAATACTCGAAGGATTATCATTCAAAACAAAACTATAAGGGTTATCATTAACCAATAATATAGTATTGCGTTGTGCAAAGGCTACAAGTTCTTGAAATTGTGCTTTACTTGCCGTAGCTCCAGTAGGCATATGAGGATAACTTACCCACATTAATTTTACTTTTGACAAATCTTGTTGTTCTAAATCCTTTAAATCGGGAAACCAATGGTTATCAGCTACTAAATCATAATATTTAGGAACTCCACCAACCAAATTAGTAACAGAGGTATACGTAGGATAACCAGGATTAGGAATTAATGCTTCATCCCCAGGATTCAAAAAAGCCAAACTTATATGGAGTATCCCTTCTTTAGAACCCATTAGTGGCAAAACCTCATTTAAGGGATTTATAATTACCTCAAATTTATTTTTATAGAAATCTACAATTGCTTGTCGAAACTCTGGTAAACCTTGATAGCTTTGGTATTGATGAGCTCCAACATCGGTTACCGATTGTTGTATCGCCGTTAAAACCTCCTTAGAAGGCGCAAGGTCTGGACTACCAATTCCAATATTTATTATAGGTCGCCCCTCTGCCATTAAGCCTCTAACTTCCCTCAATTTTTTTGAGAAATAGTATTCTTCTACGGCACTAAGTCTGTCTGCTGTACGAATCATATTCTACCGTTTTTGTATTCACCCAATATTTTAAACTCTTCAGACATTATTTCCAATAATGCTTTAGCCTTTGAAAAATGCTGGTACTCCTCAAAAGTAACATCTACAAAAAAGGCATATTTCCAAGGTCTTTCAATAACAGGTAGTGATTGTATTTTTGTTAAATTCAAATTACAGTCACTCATTACATTCAAAACTGCCGCTAGACTACCACGTTTATGATCTGTAATAAAACGTATTGATGCCTTATTGATTTGATCCTGTGGTAATTCCTTATTTTTAGTCTTTAGTATTATAAAACGGGTTGAATTATTTGTAATCGTCTGTATCTCAGAAGCAATAATTTCTAAATCATATAATTCTGCAGCTGCTTTCGGAGCGATGGCAGCAATATGCTTCAACTGTTTATTTTGTATTTGTTGTGCCGTTTCAGCCGTATCTACCGCTTCCACTAACTTAATATGTGGATATGATTTTAAGAATTCTTTACACTGTAACAAAGCCATAGGATGGGAGTGCACCTCTTCAATATCTTCAAACTTTTGACCTCTAAGCACCATTAAATTATGATGGATATTCAAATAATGCTCTCCTATGATGTGCAAATTATTTTGAAAAACTAAAGCATAATTGGGAATAATAGAACCCGCAATAGAATTCTCTATGGCCATAACGGCTTTATCTGCCCTACCTGTTAATGTTTGCATTACAAGCTCATCAAATGATAGACATTCTACCAAATCTATATGATCACCAAAATAGTCTTTTGCTACTTGATGATGATTTGAACCTTTTATTCCCTGAATAGCAATTTTTAATTTCATCTTATAAATTATAAAGACTCTGAACTTATTTCAGAGTGGATATTTTTAAAAAAACATCAAAAAAAAAGCCCCGTTTTATACGGGACTTCTACTTGTTTATATTTTTAAATATACTACAACAGTCCCGCACCTCTCTTAAAAAAGAAGTAAAAAAAGAAACCGTTCCAGAAATATTGCTTTGTCATAATTGTACTAAACTTTGGCTAAAGTAATACTAAAATTTAAAAATCAAAATATACAACTATCTTTTTCTTAATCTCTTAGTATTTAGGTGAATTGTTGCATATAATTCAAAGAATACAAACATTTAATAAATAAACTGTATGTTAATTTCAACTAGCCTATTTAAGCGCTATATATATTTCAGCCTCTCCGTTTTTTGGGTCAGCTGCCTTTTCGCCATAAATCTCTAAATCTGCAGTATATGCTCTCTCTAGGTCAGTATCCCAAATTTTGAGCCATTCATTGTAAACCGCATCCTTAGTTAAATCTCCTTTAGCAATATATTTAGCATACGTTGTGGCTGGTATCATTTTCACCGTTAAATCTTCATGTATATTATCTAAATTTTTAACGCTATAGCCAATTAAAGTTGTGTAAGGTTGCGTATGATCACTTTCATAGTCTGTATACAATGCATAAATAGATTCATCAACCTTATTTATTACTTTGTTTCTTACATCTTCTTTCATGAATTTATCCCAAAGCTTTGGAATATCTTTTGCTGCTTTCCCGTTTTCGTTCGTTGTTCTTACTGTAATACCTACAATAGTTAATTTGTCTTTTTTGATGGTCTCCATTTTCTTAAATTATTAGGGTTTTATCAAAGATAATTAGGAGCTATGACAAGGGTGTGTCAGGGGTATTTTGATATTTTCGATAGCATTTTTGAAAGTATTTTTCTAATGTCATATTATGGGATTCAAAATAAGTATTAGTTCGCTTTACTTTTTTAATATGGTCTATTCTAAAAGATCTAAATTCTTTTCGGAGTAAGCAATAAGCAATTAAAAGCCAATTCTCATCTGCACTATAGAGTGCAAAAGGTTCAATACTCCGTTTTGTATAGTTTTGTTGAAGGGATAAATATTCAATCTCCAAAACTTCAAAGCTAGTAATCGAAGATTGTAACAGCATCAAATAATTACTCGTTTTTTGATTTTCATGATTACCTCTAAAATAAACACGCTCAGATAGTAAATTGGTTTTTTCTTTTTGAGAGTGTCTTAATATTGCTTTTATTTTTTGAATAGCGACACTATAGTTCTGAACAAAAGAAGCATCTTTATTTTTAATAATTAATTGCTCAGCTGTAATTAATGCATTCGCTTCGTCTTCAGTAAACATTATTGGAGGAAGTTGATACCCCTCCATTAAAGAATAACCTTTCCCCTCTTCTGTTACTATAGGAATACCTGAGCTCTCTAGTGTTCTAATATCTCTATAGATAGTTCTTACACTCACCATATGCTTTTCTGCAAGCATTTTAGCCGTTAAAATTCTTTTAGATTGTAGTTGAGTTAAGATTGCTGTTAATCTAGAAATTCTTGGTTTTTCTATCTCTTCCATTTTCTACTATCTAGTTTGATTTTATCAAAAAAAGTCTTTAATAACGGTTTTTAAAATACAACATACCTGAATTAAACAAATCAAAATTAAGACATAAACAGCAATTTCTTATTGTGACAAAATAATAGCAATCACCTCATCCAACTCATTCTGAATATTTGGATTGGTTGCATTTACTAATATTGCAATTACCATTTCTTGTTTTGGGTAAACAAAAAAGTTAGAATACCCCCCAACACCATTACCAATATGACCATAAAAAGGTCTTCCCATTTTATCTTTACTAACTTGCCAACCTAAACCATAGTAGGTCAACTCATTATTTACTATTTCAGAACTCATAAATTGTTCTAAAATCTCATCATTTAAAATTCGCTTATCTAGATACGCTTGTCCAAGTTTCACAATATCTTCAGAAGTTGATAAATAGCCACCACCTGCTAATTTGTAGTAATTATTTACAGCGATTGCTTTTCGAAATCCGGTAGCGCATTTTGAATAAAATTTTGTTATTTTTAAGGTATCCGTATCCAAAACATCCAATCCATTTGGCGTTGCTGCAAAGGTATTCTCCAGCGCTAATGGAACGAGTACTTTTTCTTTTACATACGATTCAAAGGGTATTCCACTTGCTTCTTGCATTGCCAATGAAATCAGCACCCAATCATAGCTATTGTAATGATAACCAGTTCCAGGTTGAAACAATAAATCATCATTTTTAAAAATAGCAATACTTTCTTTTATTGAATAGGGTTCATTTAAACCATACTCTTTTCCCATATACCCTCTAATACCTGCTGTGTGGCTTGCCAACTGTCGGATGGTAAAATCCCACCTCTTTTTTGGAAAATAAGGCACATAACTGTAAAAAGACGCATCTAAATCTATTAACCCATCAGCAACCATATGAGCTAATGCTGTTGCAGCTATGGGTTTAGAAACACTGGCAATTCTAAATACTGTAGTTGGTGGGTTAACTAAAACATTTTTATCCAAATCGGAATAACCATAGCCTTGTTGAAAAAAAACCTCTCCCTCTTTGAAAACCGAAATAGCTATTCCTGGTGCTTTTTTAGTAGCTATTAATTGCCGTAATAAACGATCAGCTTTGGCCAAGCCCTGTAATTGTTTATCAGCTCCAACCACTCGATTGAATGCAAAAAAATCTTTTAAATATTCGAATATAGGTTTCACTAATCGTTATTAAATATCAATCTACCTTTATATAATTCTGTAACCTCAACTATAACAGGCACATTATAACTTATGACATCTCCTGTACCTAATATAATACCTTTTAATGATTGTTGTGGATTTACTAACATGTCATTAGACCCTCTATGGTTTACATTTACATCATTGGCAATTAGCTCTTTTGCCTCTAAGCGAGAATCTCCTGCAGCAAAGTTGACACTAAAGTTTTGAGTAGCACCTTTAATTTTAAAATAAGCTATTCCGTTTGACACTATTGATACAGTAGTATTGTTCACTTCAATATCAAATTCACCGTCGGTCGTATCTGCTTCTGGTACTCCATAGCTTTCCGAAAGCAGACTTAAACTAGGATAGGTCAATACTCCGTCGCTCTTAATTAGCAACCCAGTACTACTTCTAATTTCAGAAATATTTGGTGATGATATATAAACTGTGGTGAGTCCAAAATCACGCACCAGATTACATCCACTTTCATTTCGCATAATCAATCGGCCATCAAGAACCTCGACAGTGACATCATTTCTTAGCAACTCTCCTGTTTCAATTTCCACTCTTTGCTCCGTCTCTTGCTTTACCACTAATTTCACACCCTCAAAAACAGTAATTTTAGAAAAATCTTCGACTACTATTTCTTCACGAATAAGTTTCCCTGATTTTCTAAAACATTCTGGCGCATTTTCACTAGTACATCCAAAAGATGTATATAGGACTACAATTAGTAGGATATATATTCTTGTCATTTTTTTTATAATCGTATGCCTATTCCAAATTCTACAGCTTCTGCCTTTGCTCCGTGTGACTTTAAACTAATTACTCCATAGAAATCATTATTAAAGTAACGTTTCATTCCCATTCTATTATACACGCGACCCTCAAAATCGTATGGATAATATACATAATAACCTAATTGACTAACGATTGACATTTTGTTAATAAACAATTCGTGTCCAACAAAAACACCTACTCTTTTATAATCCGTATTACTGGCTACGTTTTTCTCTGGAAATGCAATTGATTGATACTTGATTTGTTCTTTTAAGAATTTAGAAAAGAACACATCTGTACCCACTTGAATAGCACTTAAGGTTCCTAATCGTTTATCAGCATATGCCGAGAAAATATAAAATGGGTATTGACCAGAATTAATAATATCACTCTCATTAATGCCTGTTCTAAAAGCTAAATTATACCGAATTGGTTCGGTAATTTTTTCCTGATTTGTTTTTATATACGTTATTTTTTTTCCTCCATCTAAATCATACGTTACACCAGCATTGAAAGCAAATGTATTTGTTGATGTATTAGGGGCTTTCACATTGGCATTGGAATAATGAATAACTGATATTCCTGCTTTAAACCCCAAGCCATTAATTACATTTTCTTTCTGAAAGTTAAACATTAAATAGGTAGAACTTAAAAAACTAGAGCCAAAGGCATTATTTCGAAAGTTCGATACCTTGTCATAAGGGTTTGTATTGTAGGCCAAGCCCTGACCTATTCTGAATTGTAAATTTCGCTTTAAAAAATAGAAATTATAATGGGCATATAATCCAAAATTGCGCTCTAGAACTTCATTATTAAACTCCTGATAAATAAAGGAATACCCTAAATCTGGATAATTATAGCGTTGCTCCCAACTCTTTAAACCATAAGTTTTACGATTTAAGCTAAGAATCAACCCTCCTGGATGCGAATCTATTAAATGTGTAACATCAGGATTATGAAGCAAAATAGTTCCGTAAAACTGACTAGCATCTAGTGTATATTTTTTTGTCTGCTCTTTATTTTGAGAGAAACCAAGGGAAACTATAAAAATAAAATATACCGAAAGTCTAAATTTCATCTGTCTTATTATATTTTTTTAATGGTCAGATGTAATTCATCTAGTAACATATGAAGAAGTCTTTGAATTGTTTATTACTCATTTCATTGTTTGTATTAATGACACCAAAAGTAAGAATTCACTAATAACCATAAACTTATAACGAACATTTATTTAAAAAACTTCTTTCGCTATCGCCTTAATATTATTGGATTTTCCCATTGAATAATAGTGTAATACAGGTACTCCAGCAGCTTTTAATTCTTTAGATTGTTGAATTGCCCATTCAACACCTACTTGCCTAACCTCAGCATTATTCTTACATGCTTCAACAGCCTCTACTAAATCATGTGGTAAATCTAAACTGAAAATTTGTGGTAACAATTGTAGATGACGTTTTACTGCAATAGGCTTAATACCAGGTATAATTGGCACATTTATTCCCATGGCTTTTGCTGCTGCTTCAAATTCAAAAAACTTCTGATTATCAAAAAACATCTGAGTAACCACATAATCTGCACCCGCATCTACCTTTTCTTTTAAGCGTTTTAAGTCTGAGGTAAAAGAAGGAGCTTCCAAATGTTTTTCAGGATAACCCGCTACTCCAATACAAAAATCTGATCGGTCTTCACCCTGAACATCATCATGCACATATTTACCCTTGTTTAAATTCTGAATTTGAGATACTAAGTCAGATGCATACACATTTCCACCTTCTGTTGGTGTAAAATACTTCTCTTCTTTCATTGCATCACCACGTAAGGCCATCACATTATCAATACCTAAGTAATGACAATCAATCAGCATGTACTCTGTTTCTTCCTTCGTAAAACCTCCACAAATCACATGGGGAATCGTATCCACATCAAACTTATGTTTTATCGATGCACATATCCCAACAGTACCTGGGCGCATCCGCGTAATTTTTTTATCATACAGCCCTGCTTTATCAATATAAATATATTCTTCTCGAGAAGTTGTAACATCAATAAAAGGAGGGTTAAACTCCATTAAAGGATCAATATTATCATACAATTCCTGAATACTATTTCCTTTTACTGGTGGCACAATCTCAAAAGAAAATAAAGTATTTCCTTTTGCATTTTTGATATGGTCTGTTACTTTCATTTTTGTATTCTAATTACAATCTTACTCTTATTTTGGGCGTTTAAACGGGCTAATCGTTATATCTTTTTTAATTTTCAAGTAAAAAAGTATGCCACTACTATCCCTAACGTAACTTTGCTACAAGTCCACTAATTTTGCTTTCACCTCTTCATAGGCTTCTTCGTACTCCCAATAGATCCATCTACCTTCTAGATAGTCTGTCAAAATATACTTTTCACTTAAAGATTTAATTCGATCTACGGCAACTAACTTTTTAGCAAAACCCTGAACAGCAATATGCGCTTCTATTTCTTTATTATTTTCATCATAACCATGACTAATCATAAAACTACCTAAGCTGAGCTCAATAAATTTTTTCATATCAATCGTCTGCTATATTCGTTGCCAACCATCGCGTTGCTTCTTCTAAAGAAATATCTTTTCTTATTGCAAAATCAGCTACTTGATCCTCTTTTATTTTTCCCAATCCGAAATATCGAGCCTCTGGATTTGCGAAATAATAGCCACTAACACTTGATGCTGGCCACATCGCCAAACTCTCGGTTAATTTTACGCCTATTTTATTTTCAACATCTAGTAGCTCCCAAATGGTTAATTTCTCTAAATGATCTGGACATGCAGGATACCCTGGTGCCGGGCGAATACCTTTATACGTTTCATTGATTAGGTCTTCATTACTCAGACTTTCATCTGCGGCATATCCCCAATGTTTAATTCGCACTTCTTTATGCAAATATTCTGCATAAGCTTCCGCCAAACGATCTGCAAGAGCCTTTACTAAAATGGAGTTGTAATCATCTAAATTATCTCGGTACCCATCTGCCATTTCATCAACTCCAAAACCCGTACTCACACAAAAACAACCGATATAATCTTGCTTACCAGAATCTTTTGGTGCTATAAAATCTGCTAAAGCATAATCTGCTACTCCTTCTCTTCTTTTCAGTTGCTGGCGTAAGGTTCGAAAAACATATTCTTCACCCTCAAATTGCAAAGCAATATCATCATCAGAAATAGCATTTGCTGGAAACAATCCAAAAATAGCTTTTGCTTTTAAGCGTTTCTCTGAAAATATTTTTTTTAACATTTTCTGAGCATCAGCAAAAAGTTCCACCGCCTGTTCGCCAACGACATCATCGGTAAGTATATCTGGATATTTACCATGTAACTCCCACCCTCTAAAAAATGGAGACCAATCAATAAACGCTTCCAATTTTTCCAATGCTACATCTTCAAAAACCTGAATCCCTAATTGATTTGGTTTTACAATTTGAGCATCTTCCCAAACGATCTGAAACTTATTTTTCCGAGCTTCTTCAATGGTCTTATATTCCTTTTTCTTTGTTCTACTTAAAAACTTATCTCTGAAAGATTCATAATCAAGTTTAATATTCTTCTTATAGTCCTCCGACGTTTCTTTCTGCAATAAATCTCCAACCACAGTAACGGCCCTAGAGGCATCATTTACATGCACTACAGTTTGACTGTATTGTGTATCTATCTTTACAGCGGTATGTGCCTTACTTGTTGTTGCTCCACCAATTAACAAAGGCACTTTAAAGTTCTGACGTTCCATTTCTTTAGCTAAGAATACCATCTCATCTAAAGAAGGCGTTATCAATCCGCTTAACCCAATAATATCGACATCATGTTCTATTGCTGCATTGATAATCTTCTCAGGGGGAACCATTACCCCAAGATCTACTATTTCATAATTATTACACGCCAAAACCACACTCACAATATTTTTTCCAATATCATGAACATCGCCTTTTACTGTAGCCATCAATATTTTACCTGCTCCTTTATCATCACCCTCTTGTGGGTTCAGCAGCTTTTCTTCCTCTATATATGGCAATAAATAAGCCACTGCTTTTTTCATTACACGAGCCGATTTTACCACTTGCGGCAAGAACATTTTTCCACTTCCAAACAAATCACCAACGACATTCATTCCCGTCATTAAATGACCTTCAATAACTTCAATGGGTTTACTAACACTAACACGAGCTTCCTCAATATCTTCAATTATATATTGGTCAATTCCCTTTACCAAAGCGCGAGTAATTCTATTTTGCAGGGGTTCCTCTCTCCAAGATAAATCTACTTTACTCTCTTTTGCTGTACCTACAACAGATTCTGCAATATCCAATAAACGTTCAGTTGCGTCATCTCTTCTATTCAGAATAACATCTTCTACGCGTTCTAACAACTCTTTAGGAATATCATCATAAACTCCCAATAAACTAGGATTCACAATACCCATATTCATACCTGCCTGAATGGCGTGGTATAAAAACACGGAGTGCATTGCCTCACGAACAGGGTCATTACCCCTAAAACTAAACGACACATTACTTACACCTCCACTAACGCTACAATGAGGCAGATTTTCTCTTACCCATTTGGTCGCTTTTATAAAGTCTAAAGCATTTAATTTATGCTCATCCATCCCTGTAGCTACAGGAAAAATATTTAAATCGAAAATAATATCTTCTGGAGCGAAATTCACTTCGTTCACCAGAATATCATAAGAACGTTTTGAAATTTCTAATCTACGTTCGTAATTATCTGCCTGACCTGTTTCGTCAAAAGCCATGACTATAACTGCTGCCCCGTAACGTTTAATTAACTTCGCATGATATTTAAACTGTTCTTCTCCTTCTTTTAGACTGATGGAATTAACAACACATTTTCCCTGTACCACTTGGAGTCCAGCTTCGATAATTTCCCATTTAGAACTATCGATCATGATAGGAACTCTCGAAATGTCTGGTTCTGCAATCACCAAATTCAAAAACTTAACCATGGCTTCTTTACCATCGATAAGTCCGTCATCCATATTGATGTCTATAATCTGAGCACCACCTTCCACTTGATCTCGAGCAACACTTAAAGCTTCTTCAAATTTCTCTTCCTTAATCAAACGAAGGAATTTTTTTGAACCAGCAACATTGGTACGCTCTCCAACATTTACAAAGTTGGTGTTTTCAGAAAGCACTAAAGGCTCAAGTCCGCTTAATTTTAAGTACCTTTTTTGTTGTTGGTTATTGGTTGTTGGTTGTTGGTTTTGATTCTTCATAATTACAACCCTTTGTAATATTTTATAAATCCGTTTAACAACTTTTTACAGCTATAAATTTGATTTAATATTATTGTAAAATTCTCTTTTGTTACATATTCTTGATCCAATGCTAAATACAATTGTGTTTCTACTAAAAATAATGACCCTCTTGAAATATGCAAAAATTGTATTATATCTGGCGATGTTCGTCTTCCACACCCTTCTGCTATATTGGAAGGAATAGAAACAGTACATCTTCTGATTTGACTAGTCAACCCGTAAAGCTCATCTTTAGGGAATTCTTTGGTAAGCAAATAAACAGAACTTACTAATTTTCTTGACTCTTTCCACACATCTAAATCTGTATATTCCATAACTTACAACAATCAACTAGCAACCAACAACAAGTCTTGGTTTATAATTTTTTACGACATTAGCAATCGCAGAAATGTGCTCTGGCGTTGTACCGCAACAACCTCCTACAATATTCACTAATCCTTTTTCTGCATATTCTTTAATTTGTGCAGCCATTTGTTCAGGCGTTTCATCATATTCTCCAAAAGCATTTGGCAAACCTGCGTTTGGATGTGCAGATACTGCAAAGTCTGTTTTAGCAGACAACACTTCTAAATGTGGCACTAATTGACTAGCTCCTAAAGCACAATTAAAACCAACTGATAAAATAGGAATATGTGATATTGAAATTAAAAACGCTTCTGCTGTTTGCCCTGATAATGTTCTGCCAGAAGCATCGGTTATAGTCCCACTTACCATTATCGGCACCTCGATGTTGCGCTCTTCTTTTACTTCTTCAATTGCAAATAAAGCCGCTTTTGCATTTAACGTATCAAAAATGGTTTCTACCATCAGCAAATCTACACCACCATCCAACAAAGCTTCCACTTGTAATTTATACGCAATTCTAAGTTCATCAAAAGAAACAGCTCTATAGCCAGGGTCATTAACATCTGGTGACATGCTTGCCGTTTTATTTGTCGGGCCAATACTGCCTACCACAAAACGAGGCTTGTTAGGCTCTTTTGCTGTGAATTCATCAGCTACCTGCTTGGCTATTTTTGCAGACTCGTAATTGAGCTCATACACCAAATCTTCCATATGATAATCTGCCATAGCAATTGTAGTTCCTGAAAATGTATTGGTCTCTACAATATCTGCACCTGCTGCAAAATACTGACGATGCACATCGGCAATTGCTTCTGGTTGCGTTAAGGATAACAAATCGTTATTACCCTGTAATGGATGTTCCCAATCTTTAAAACGTTCTCCACGGAAATCTTCCTCCGTAAATTTATGACGCTGAAGCATGGTTCCCATAGCACCATCTAGCACTAAGATTCGTTCTTTAAGTATGTCTTTTATATTCTTCATTCTTTTTTCTAAAAATACTGCTTTGCATTAGGGCCCTTCGACTTCGCTCAGGATAAAATAGCAGCGGCATCCTTTTTTGCTTTACAATGCAAAAAAGATATAGCGGATAGCGCGATCATTTGCTTTCTCTGCAAATGAAATGTACTATTATAAAATTATCAAGTAAAGTAAAAACTAAGACGAAATGTTCCGCTTTTGTTATCTATTTCAAAATATCAAATTCTGAATAGAACTTAGCACCTTCTTTTTAGGTAGACTTACTTATAAAAGGGTTGCCAAGGCTTCATTGGGTCTAGTCCCTCCACCTTTCTTGATAACTATTTTTCAATGTTGCAATGAACTAATTTACAGATTGCAAAGAAACGCCACAGCGTAATTAAAACCAAATATTCTATAAAATAAAAGCCTTCTAACTTGTGGCTAGAAGGCTTTTGAATATTAGTTTAAAAAAGTTAGGCTAATATACTTTGCACAACTTCTTTTTTAGCTTCTTTTTTAGATCCGTCAAATCCTTCTACTCCACCTACTGTGGTATATTTCATGACATAGCGCTTACCTGGATTGATAACCTGATATGCAAACTGACACATGACAGCCGCTTCGTGGAAGCCAGAAAGAATTAATTTTAATTTACCCTCGTATGTATTTACATCACCTATTGCAAAAACACCTGGAATATTCGTTTGGTAATCTTTTGCATTATTTACTTTGATTGCATTTTTATGAATCTCTAATCCCCAATCCCCAATCGGACCTAATTTTGGAGATAAACCAAATAAAGGTATGAAGTTATCTACTTCTAGTATTGTTTCTCCTTTTTCAGAATCGTTATGTTTTATGGTAACAGAATTTACTTTTCCCTCACCATGAACACCAATTACCTCAGCCTCAGTAAACAATTGGATTTTACCCAATTTTGCTAGTTCTGCTGCTTTTTCAACAGAATCTAAAGCGCCTCGAAACTCATTTCTTCGGTGTACTAAAGATACTTCTGAAGCCACATCTGCTAAGAATATAGCCCAATCTAAGGCAGAATCTCCACCACCAGCTATGACAACTTTCTTACCACGATATACTTCTGGATCCTTGATAAAATAATTAACGCCTTTATCTTCAAAATCGATAATATTAGGAATTAATGGCTTTCTAGGTTCAAAAGAACCTAAACCACCTGCAATAACGACTACTGGAGCATGGTGCTTTGTACCTTTATTGGTGGTAACAATAAAAGAGCCGTCTTCTTGTTTATCTAAAGTTTCAGCACGTTCTCCCAAAGTAAAACCAGCCTCAAAAGGTTTAATTTGCTCCATTAAGTTATCTACTAAATGACCCGCTAGAATTTCTGGGAAAGCTGGAATATCGTAAATGGGTTTCTTTGGATATATTTCTGAACACTGCCCACCTGGTTGTGGAAGCGCATCAATTAAATGGCATTTTAATTTTAATAATCCTGCTTCAAAAACGGTGAATAACCCCGTTGGTCCTGCTCCAATAATTAAGATATCTGTTTTTATCATTTCTACTTATTCAAAAAATTCATGTTTGAGTTATGCTTTAGGAAATCAATTTTCTTGTTCTTGCCATAATTTTCTTTAGAAAATCACTCGAACTGACAAAAATTTTAATCCTAAACCGATACTCCTTCCTCTTGCTTATATATTTCTATTGCACTCGATAGTGCCACTCTATGATTAACTACTTCGCCAATAATTATAATTGCTGGGTTCGTTAATTGTTGTTTCTCTACTTCAGATGCTATCGTCGCAATAGTTGCAATTCCTATCTTTTCATTTTCCCTAGTTCCATTTTGGATAATAGCAATAGGAGTTTCTGATTTCCCTTCCTTTTCAAATAAATTGACAATTGCAGGCAGTTTGGACATGCCCATTAAAATAACCACTGTTGCATTTGATTTTGCTGCCAAGGCAACGTCCGTTGATAATTTATGCTCCTTGGTGGTTCCTGTAATCACCCAAAAACTCTCTGCAGCACCTCTTTTGGTTACTGGAATATTTTGTGAGGCTGGAACAGCTACTGACGATGAAATACCCGGAACCATTGCTACTTGTAAACCATGTTTTGCTGCGTATTCCATTTCTTCAGCACCACGACCAAAAATAAAAGGATCGCCTCCTTTTAAACGAACTACATGCTGCGTTTTTCCACGACTTACAATCAATTCATTTATTTGTTCTTGCTGATACGCATAACACCCTTTACGCTTGCCTACAAATATGAGTTCTGCATTCGCCGCATACTTTAACAACTCAGGATTCACTAAAGCATCATACAAAACCACATCAGCCACTTGTAAAGCTTTTATCGCCTTTAGCGTTATTAATTCTGGATCACCAGGACCTGCACCGATTACGGTAAGTAAGCCTGAAGTATTCGAATTTGTTTGTTTGTTTGTTGGAATCATCGGACTATGCTTCTGCTAATTCTACTTCTCTAAAAACTTGCACTTTTTTCAAAAATTGCTTAGTATCATTTAAATACTGTGTTGCAAATTCCTCGGTTGGTTCGTTTTTATTAATCTGAAGTATTAAATTTTCAAATCCGCTAGCCAATTTAATTCTTTCACTAGAAATAAATTTTTCATCAAAATCTTTAATGATACTGATATGGGTATTTGTTTTTACATTTTCAGCAGTAAGCAATGCCTTTGCTGTATTTACCATGGAAGCATAAGAGTGAAATATACTTGCAGCCCATTTACCATCAGTTAAGGTAACTTCTGCATTTTGTATTTTCTCTTCGCTTTCAAATAATAATGTCGCAATTAAATCGATTACCACGCCAGCACATTCTCCTACTCCAATAGCTTGTACATATTCTTCTGAATTCCCCCAATCGATAAAATCTTGAGGAGTCAAATTTTCAACATCAGATAAATGTTTCAAGATATCATAAAAGTACTTTTGCTCTTTCTCGGCATAATAATCCGGAAATGATAATCCGTTTCCATTAGCATCAAAATCGTTTAAAATTAAACGCAATGCTTCTGGCCCTCTTTTACTTGGTATTTTCACTACTTTATCCGCAAACCTACCTTCACCATTGCCTATATTACCACCACCTAGCAATACCTGTAGCGCCGGAGCTACCAATTTAGCTTTGGTTCGCACAGACATTCCTTGAAAACCAATATTTGCCATATTATGCTGACCACAAGCATTCATACATCCACTAATTTTAATCACCACATCTGGATTATTAATATAGTCAGGATATTCTTCTTTCATTACTCTTTCCAACTCTTCAGCAATACCTGTACTACTCGCAATACCTAAATTACAAGTATCGGTCCCCGGACAAGCCGTAATATCAATAGCTTTATTATAACCAGCTTCTGTAAAGCCTAATTTTTCTAATTCTGAATAGAAAAAAGGAACTAGTTCTTCTTTTACATAAGGAATTATTATGTTTTGACGTAATGAAAGTCTTATTTCACTTGCTGCATATTTTTCAACTAAATCAGCTAATGCTCGCGCTTCTTTAAGATAAAAATCTCCTAATAAAACTTTAATTCCAATGGCCACATATCCTTCTTGCTTTTGAGGAATTAGATTGGTTGATTTCCAGTTTTCAAATGCTTTTTGATCTTTTATTTCAACATTTGGAATAACCACCTCAGCAATTTGAGCTTCTGGATATACCGTCGCATCAATAGGGAAATATTTTACTGGAATTGCTAATTGCTCTTCTTCCAACAAAGCCTTGAACCCGTCTAAGCCTAAATCTTTTAATAAGAATTTTAAACGTGCTTTAGCTCTACTCTTGCGTTCTCCATATCTATCAAAAACACGAACAACACCTTCCATCAAAGGAATTATTTTATCAGTAGGCAAAAAAGCATACAATTCATCGGCATGGCGTGGCTGTGAACCTAATCCACCACCTAACATTACTTTAAAACCCCTTACTCCATTTTCGATTTTAGCAATAAAACCTAAATCATGCATATAAGATAGTCCTGTATCTGCATCACTAGAAGAAAAAGAAACTTTGAACTTACGCCCTAACTCTTGACTAATAGGATTTCTTAGAAAATATTGAAACAAAGCATGTGCATAAGGAGAAACATCAAAGGGTTCATCAACATCGATACCCGCAGTTTCACTGGCAGTCACATTACGTACTGTATTCCCACAAGCCTCACGAAGTGTGATATCCGATTTCTCCAATTCTGCCCATAATTCAGGGGTTCTATTCAAGTCAACAAAATGAATTTGAATATCTTGACGTGTAGTAATATGCAAACGACCAATAGAATACTCTTCAGAAACATCAGAAATTCTTCTTAGCTGCTCTGATGAAACTTTACCATAAGGTAGTTTTATACGAATCATTTGTACGCCTTGTTGACGTTGACCGTAAACCCCACGAGCTAAACGTAGACTACGAAATTTCTCTTCGTCTAGTTTACCGTTATGGAACATTTCGATTTTATCGGCTAAATCGATAATGTCTTTTTCTACAATTGGATTTTCTATTTCTGTTCTAAAACTCTGCATTGTTTCTTAGTATTAAGTAGTTGGTATTACGTATGAAGTACTGTGTACTCTGCAACTTCAACCTGCTACTATTTTAATTTTTCCCTTAATACTTTATTCTCTTTACTGTATAAACCCAGCCCCTACTGTATTATTGGACTTTGTATCAATTAATATAAAAGAACCATTGGTACGGTGCTTTTTAAAAGCATCGAAGAAAATTGGCTTATTCAATTTAAAAGTTACTTCAGCAATATCATTCATACCTAAGGCTTTCACCTCAGTATCTATTCCTGAGTAATCAGGATTTATCTTATGATTTATAGCTTCAACTTTGGCTAATACTTTGTTAACACCGTGTTGTACTACATATTTATTTCCTGGTTCTAATTTCTCTGAATCCATCCAAGAAATATTTGCTGTAAATTGTTTATCTACAGTTGGTAAATCCCCAACTTTTACAATCATATCTCCTCTACTAACATTTATTTCATCTTCTAAAGTGATAGTCACCGACGAACGTCTTGAAGCGGTCTGATACTTTTTATCGTAGAAATAAATTTCTTTTATTTTTGATTTTGTTTGTGATGGCAAAGCAACAACCTCATCGCCTACACTTAATTCTCCCCCATATACTTTACCAGCGAATCCTCTAAAATCATGAAAATCTTCTGTTTTTGGTCTGATGACATATTGGACAGGAAAACGTGGTGTTCCTAAATTAGAAACCGCCGCCATATCTAAATCTTCTAAATGCTCCAATAAAGTCTGACCAGAATACCAAGGTGTTTTGTCAGATTTATTAACCACATTATCTCCTTTTAAAGCACTAACAGGAATAAAAGTGATGTTTTGGCCTTGATAATCTCTTTTCCCCATTAATTCAGTGAAATCGGCTTTGATTTGATTGTATCTTTCTTCTGAAAAATCAACTAAATCCATCTTATTTATCGCCACAACAACATCTTTTACACGAAGTAAATTATTGATAAAAAAGTGACGATTTGTTTGCTCAATAACCCCTTTACGAGCATCAATCAAAATAATTGCTGCTTGTGATGTAGAAGCTCCGGTAACCATGTTTCTAGTATACTCTACATGGCCTGGTGTATCCGCGATGATATAACTTTTCTTAGCGGTAGAAAAGTAAATATGCGCCACATCAATAGTTATTCCTTGCTCACGCTCTGCAACTAACCCATCGGTAGCTAAAGAAAAATCTAAATAATCATATCCTTTTTGCTTACTTGTCTTTTCGATAGCCTCAAGCTTATCACTAGTCAAGGATTTTGTATCATACAGAATTCTACCAATTAAGGTGCTTTTTCCGTCATCTACACTTCCTGCTGTTGCTATTTTTAGTACTTCCATCTCAAAATTCGTTGTTCGTTGTTGGTTGTCTGTTGATTGTTTTAATTATGTCTTATTACTTTCAAAAAACACCTATTTTTTTTTGTTCTTATATATTGATTATTCCGTTGTTGTTAAAACTGCTAACAACTATAAACTAACAACCACTAAAAATATCCTTGTTGTTTTCTCTTTTCCATTGCTGCTTCCGAACGCTTATCGTCTATTCGGGCACCTCTCTCAGAAATAGAGGAATCTCTAATTTCTTGAACTACGGATGCAATATCAGAAGCATCAGAAAACACGGCTGCTGTACAACTCATATCGCCAACAGTTCTAAAACGAACCATTCTTTCGATTACTTCTTCATCTTCTTCTTGATACACATAATCAGAATGCGACCAAATAAGTCCGTCTCTCAAGAATATTTTTCTTTTATGAGCGAAGTAAATTGAAGGTATTTCAATTTGTTCTTTTTCGATATAAGACCAAACATCTAATTCCGTCCAGTTAGAAATAGGAAAACAACGCACATTTTGACCTAATTCTATTTGACCATTTAACATATCAAAAAGCTCTGGCCGTTGTTTTTTCTCATCCCATTGACCGAAATCATCGCGAACAGAAAAAATACGTTCTTTTGCTCTTGCTTTTTCTTCATCTCTACGGGCACCACCAATGCAAGCGTCGAATTTAAACTCTTCAATAGCATCTAACAACGTGGTTGTTTGCAACGAATTTCTACTCGAATACCTACCTGATTCCTCTTTCACTTTCCCTTGATCGATAGAATCTTGAACATTACGTACAATTAATTCTAATCCCAACTCTTCTACCAATCTGTCTCTAAATTCGATAGTTTCAGGAAAATTATGACCTGTATCGATATGCATTAAAGGAAAAGGAATTTTAGCAGGCCAGAAGGCCTTTTGTGCTAAACGTACTAAGGTTATAGAATCTTTACCACCAGAGAATAATAAAACTGGCTTTTCAAATTGAGCAGCCACTTCTCTAATAATGTAAATTGCTTCACTCTCTAATGGATTTATATTTGATGTATCTTTCATGTCAAGTTTCAAGTATCGTGCGCAAGAATTAAATTTTAATATCCAGCGTAAATTTTAAGTTTAAATTTTAAGTATGTAACCCACATTCTCGGTTCTCTAAAACCTTAGTAGGATCAAAATATTTATGCTCGTTAGGTAATTTCAAGTTCTTTAAATAGGCATCTAATTGGCTATCTGACCAGTGATAAAACGGACTTACTTTCAGCATACCATCTTTGCTTACGCTTAAAATATCTAAAGTGTCACGCAAAGCTGTTTGTCCGTTTCGTAAATTAGTAAACCAAACATCAGGTTTAAGTTCTGACATCGCTCTTTTAAAGGGTTCTAATTTTACTTGTTCCGTGAACACAGCATGATTAGGATCATCTATTCCAGGAATTCCCATGACCGCATCTCTATGTGATGAAGTTTGCTTAGGCACATACAATTTAATATTCAAGTTTAATCGAGAAATTAAATCTTCAGCATGCTTGTAGGTATTTGGAGTATTGTAACCCGTATCACACCAAATAACCGGGATATCATTTTTAACATCAGAAACAGCATGTAAAATAGCCACTTCGTAGGGTCTAAAATTGGTCGTAACCACAGCATTCTTGGCGTACTGCAAAGTCCAAGAAATGATTTCCACTGGTGGAATACCTTTCAGTTGCGCATTTAATTCTTTTAATTGTTTTTCTGTAAAGTTCATTTTTTTACTATTTACCCCATTTAATTTTATCCCATAATCTTTCATGGAAAAAATACAATAACATTTTCGTGAAAAGCTCAACCACTCCAATAGAAAATGCCAATTTTAATGTCCCTGTAACCAACCAAGAAATTATAATAGTATCAATAGTTCCAATAATTCTCCAACTTATGGATTTCACAATACTTCTTTTAGGATGTTCAGATTTTCTGTCATCTTTATAAGTGGCTCGTGTAGTTTCTTTATCTAAAATCAATTGATCTGCAATCATGAAATTAATTTTTCTATTACCCTATAGATTCAATAGAGTAAGCGAAAATAATATTATTTAGATAATGAAGATGATAAAAACTAAAGAAAATTGCCTTTACCCTATAGTTTTAGTAGATTATTAAAAAAAAGCCGTAAAAATTATCAAATTGATAATCGCTTTTTAAGAAGTTTGATTAAGATATTAAATCAGCCAAAGTAGTGTTTCTATATACTTCTAAGTTACTATCACGTACTTGCAACATTAACTTATGTACTCCACAAGCTGCTTCATCTGGGCAATCGTCGCATTTTTCATAAAAATTTAGACTCACGCAAGGTACCATGGAGATCGGCCCTTCTAAAACACGCATTATTGAAGTCATATGAATTTCAGCTGGATCTTTTATTAAGTAATATCCGCCGCCTTTTCCTTTTTTACTCCCCAAAAATCCAGTTTTACGTAAAGATAATAATATGGTTTCTAAAAACTTTTGAGATATGTTTTCGGCATTTGCTATTTCGGCAATTTGAACAGGCTGCTTGTCTTGCTGCTGCGCCAAAAATGTAAGTGCCTTTAATCCGTATTTTGTCTTTTTTGATAGCATAAGTTGCTAAGATATAAAAATTAACATTTCAACACTTAAATCCTTTTAACTACGTTATTAAATACACACCTAAAAATCAACCATGAAAAAAAAAAGTTTATTGGCATTCGCATTCATCATTACTTTATTTGTATCGTGTGATAAAGAAGAAAATTCTGAAAATGATTTAACAGAAATTTCGGCCAAAATTGTTGGAGACTGGAATCTTGTTGGATACGACGTAGTAGATGGTTTAATTTCTACAAGCATCGAAGGAATGGACTTTTCTTTTCCTACTACTATAACGGGAAAAGAATATGATGCCTCATTAAGTTTTTCTAAAACCCCAAATAAATATACGAGTTCAGGAAGCTTTGTTGTCTTGGTTGAATTTGAAATACAAGGCCAAAGCTATTCTCAAGAAGAGACCATCGAAGACTTCATAGCAGATGGAGAATGGGCCCTTGAAGAAGGTTTGTTAATTGTTACAACAGAAGGAGAGGAAGCTGCATATACCATCAAAACACTAACAGACACCTCTTTTGTTTTAGAATATAATTTGAAATTAAACCAAGAAATAGATGGTGTTGCTTTTACTACCACAGGCACGTATACCATGACTCTTGAAAAAAATAAATAATTCTTATTTAACACAAGCTCCTTTTAAAAATTTAAAAGGAGCTTGTGTTGTTTTAAATACTCTAATCCTTATCCAAGTGCCTGTTTGATATCAGCAATAATATCATCAATATGTTCCAAACCAACAGATACCCTTACTGTGCCATCAGATATATTTACAGTTTCTCTTTCTTGCGTAGACAACTTGCTATGTGTTGTAGATGCAGGATGCGTAATAATACTTCTCGAATCACCTAAATTTGCCGACAAAGACAATAATTTTATAGCATCGAAAAATTTTCGCCCAGCATCTAAGCCTCCTTTTACCTCAAAAGCCACAATACTTCCACCTGCTTTCATTTGCTTTTTAGCAACTTCATACATTGGGTGTGATTTTAAGAACGGATATTTTACCCAATTTACTTTAGGGTGACTTTCTAAAAACTCGGCTAATTTTAAGGCATTCTCACAATGGCGATCTACACGAACTGCCAATGTTTCTAAACTTTTTGAAATTACCCAGGCATTAAAAGGTGATAAAGCGGGACCCGTAATTCGAGAAAAACGATATATTTTATCCATTAATTCTGCGCTACCTACTGTAATTCCAGCTAGCACACGACCTTGACCATCCATTAATTTAGTACCCGAATGAATAACCAAATCAGCACCAAACTTAATTGGTTGTTGCAAATAAGGTGTCGCAAAGCAGTTATCAATAATTAAAAGCAAATTATGCTTTTTGGCAATTTTCCCTAAAGCCTCTAAATCTAATACGTCTACTCCAGGATTAGTTGGAGACTCCGCATATATAAATTTAGTAGTAGGTTTAACTAATTTATCTATAGCTACTAAATCATCTATTTCAAAATAATCGGAAGTGATGTTCCATTTAGGTAAAAAATTCATGAATAAACTATGGGTAGATCCAAAAATATTACGCGCTGAAATTACATGATCTCCACTATCTAAAAGTGCTGCAAATGTTGAAAAAACGGCAGCCATACCCGATGCAAATGCAAAACCAGCTTCAGCACCTTCCATTTTACATACCTTTTCGATAAATTCATTCGTATTCGGATTAGAATAACGAGAATAAATATTACGTTCTTTTTCTTCACTAAAAGAAGCGCGCATATCTTCAGCATCATCAAACACAAAACTTGATGTTACATATAATGGTGTTGAATGCTCTAAAAATTGGGAGCGCTCAGTTTGCGTTCTTATTGCTTCTGTTTCAAATTTATTTTTACTATCCATTGCTTTAATTCTTTACGCTACCCTTTTTCTATAATTCTTAATATATCGCCGAACACACCACGAGCGGTAACCGAAGCACCAGCACCAGCACCTTGAATAACTAATGGATTTTCACCATAGGATTCTGTATATATTTCGATAATAGAATCCGAACCTTTTACTTGCCCTAAGGCACTTTCTTTTGGCACAGAAACTAATTTCACTTCTAAATCTCCTTTTTCTTTTTGTAAATCCCCTGACAAATCACCCACATATCGCAATACATGATTTGGTTGCTGTCCTTTCTTAATTTCTTCAAAAATAGAATCTAAAGATTCTAATTGATTGTTAAACTCTTTTACGCCTACATTTTGCAATGCTTCAGGAATTAAATTTTGAATATTAATATCCGAAAACTCATTACTTAAATCTAATTCTCTTGCTAAAATTAACAATTTACGACCAACATCATTTCCTGACAAATCTTCGCGTGCATCAGGCTCGGTAAACCCTTGATCGATCGCTTCTTTTAAAATGGAAGAAAAAGATCTTTCATCCTCAGAAAAAGTATTGAATATATAACTTAAAGAACCTGAAAACACCCCTTTTATTCTCGTAATATTTTCTCCTGATAAATGCAATAACTTGATCGTATCAATTAAAGGTAATCCTGCTCCTACGTTTGTTTCGTATAAATATTGCTTCTGATTTTTTTGTAGTTCATTTCTTAACTGTTGATAAAAATCAAAACTCAAGGTATTTGCTATCTTATTGGATGATACGATATCAAAACCATTTTCTATCATACCCACATAGGATTCCACAAAAGGTTTACTAGCCGTATTATCTACAGCAATTAAATTTTCCAAATGGTGTTCTTTAGCATAGTTGAATATGCTTTCAAGTGAATACTCAACACCTTTTTCATTGAGGTTTGCTTTCCAGTTTTTAGAAATTCCTTTTTTATTCAAAAGCACCTTTTTTGAATTCGCAACGGCAAATACCTTCAATTGAATTCCCTTTCGATCTTCAATAGTTTTAGCAGATTTTAATATCTGATCTATTAAAGTCCCACCTACATTGCCATGACCAAAGATAGCTATGTTTACTTTCTTACTGATTCCGAATACCTGACCGTGCATCACATTTAATGCCTTATACAAGTCTGCTCGTTTCACCACCAAACTCACATTTTTCCCTGTCACTGTATTATTGAATAGCAACGGAACTATTTGATTTTTTATTAGTTCATTAAATGGTTTATGGAAAGAACTTAAATCCTGACCTACTATAGATATTACAGAAACATCAGTAGTAACCGTAATCATATTCACATCTTTAGTTTCAAAATCTGTACTAAACTCGTCTATCAATACTTCTTTGGCTTTTTGAGCTTTATCTGCATTCACCACAAAACCAAGGCCTCGCTCCGAAGAACCCTGAGAAATAATATTTACACTAATATTATTTGCGCTAAGGGTTTTAAACACACGAGCATCCACACCAACTTTACCAAGCAACCCACGTCCTTCAAAATTCACCAAGGCTACATTTTCTATAACCGATAAAGATTTAATACCTTCTTTATTGGTTTTTGCACTTATTAAGGTGCCTTCATTATCATTATTAAAGGTATTTAATATGCGTAATGGGATATTCTTTTCTATTAATGGAATAATAGTTTTGGCATGTAAAATTGTAGCCCCAAAGTTGGCCAATTCATTTGCTTCTCCGTACGACAACTCTTCTATTCGCTTTGCATCTGCTACATAATCTGGATTAGCAGTGAAAATTCCATCTACATGAGTATAATTTTGCAGCTCGGCTGCATCTAAAAAGTTAGCAATCAATGCCGCGGAATAATTACTTCCATTTCTTCCAAGTGTAGTCGTTTCATTATCACGATTTGATGCGATAAAACCAGTTATAACTGGAATGACATTTGTATCTAATTTGGATATTTCCAACAACACATTCTCTTTAGATAGGGCTTCTAAGACTTTAGCATCACCAAAATTACCATCGGTTTTTATTAAATTTCTTGAATCGATTAATTTAGCCTTAACTCCCCTACCATTCAATAGTTTCGTAGTTACTTTACCTGAAAGTAACTCTCCATATGCTAAAACTTGATCTTTAATCTTTGCGGAATAATCCCCCAAAAGGGAAACTCCTTCAAATAATTTTTCTAACTCGGAAAATTCTCTAGATAAATCAACATTAAAATCTGATTGTTGATAGGTTTTAAAAGCCTCAAAATCTTTTGAATACTCTTTTCCTTTGGCAGCTTTTTTAAGAATAGATTCCAATTGATCTGTTGCCTTGTCTCTAGCGGAAAGAACAACCCCAATATTTTCTCCATTTTTCACTTTAGTAGTGATAATATCAAGAACACGATTAAGTCCCTCACCATTCGCTAGTGATCTTCCTCCAAATTTTAAAATTTTTATGCGTTGACTTTTTCCATTCTGATCAAAAATTCCTTTTAACAATTGCTCCATTTGCTGAAACTCAATTAAAAATGCATCATGACCATGTAATGATCTTATCTCGCCGTAGGTAACATTACTATTTACTTGTGCTAGTTGCTTAAAGGTATCTTTATTTTCTTTTGCAGTAAAAAACAAATCAGAATCAACACCTATAATATGAATGTTAGTGGCACTTTTTTCTATTACACTAAAGGCATCCTTATTATTACGTGTGATATCAATTGTCTTTAATAATTGATTCATCAATTTATAGGCCGACAATTGAAAACGTTCTTGCAATTTAGCGCCGTGATGCGTTAACCAACTCTCTACATTAAAAACTTGCAATTCTTCATTTGTACTACGCTTAAAACGCTCTTTAAAAGATTCGGGCGTTCGGTAACATAACATTGCGTGCATACGCGCATCATGAACAGGCTGACTAGAATTATTCAAAAATTGCTCTTGAATTTGGCAATTTGCGATCAACCAATCTGTGGATTTCCAATCTGACGCAACAGGAATCAAATGCTCTGTAAGGTTTGAATTCAAGGCTACCATTTCCCAAGCAATACCACCACCCATAGAGCCACCAATAAGAGCAAATAACCGCTGTATATTTAATTGCTCCAGTCCCAATAAAAATAACTTTGCAATATCTTGAGCGACAAAATCTTTATAGTTTTCTACAACAAAACCATCGTGACCATTACCAGGTACATTAAATACAAGTATCGTATATTTTTGGGTATCGATGCATTTTCCATCTCCGATTAACGCAGACCACCAACCATTTTCTCCGGCAACATCAGAATTACCCGTCAAGGCATGATTCACTAAAATAATAGGTGCTGTATGAAGTCCTGGTCCGAATATCTGGTAAGATAATTCTATGTCTTGAGTAACTCCTCCGTAATTCGTGTACTTATTTATTTTTAAGCGATGTAACATTGTATTTTATTTAATCTGAAATAATTCATTTTGCATTTACTACTCTGATCTAGACTGTCAGTTCGAGTGATTGGCCTTTAGATTTTTTTATCTAAAAATAATAGTATCAAGAACCCTTTTTCACTAAAAATGGTTCTCGATACAAATTACTTCTCCGCTAGCACTCCAAAATAATTTACTCGAACTGACACTATATCTGTGCTATTAAATTAAAGTGCAGTAAAAGCCTGTGTTAAATCGGCTTTTAAATCTTCAATAGCCTCCAAACCAACAGACAAACGAATTAAATCTTGACCAACACCAGCAGCCAGTTGTTGTTCAGCATTTAATTGCTGATGCGTTGTACTTGCTGGATGAATAATCAAAGATTTGGTGTCTCCAATATTTGCTAGTAATGAGAATATTTTAGTGGCATCGGTTACTTTTTTAGCAGCTTCAAAACCACCTTTAACGCCAAAAGTCACCAATCCGCTTTGCCCATTTGGAAGATATTCCTTAGCTAAATCGTAATATTTACTACTTTTTAAGCCGGGATAATTTACCCAAGCCACTTCTTTTCTACCTTCTAACCACCCTGCCAATTCAAGAGCATTTTCACTATGCTGTTTGATACGAACATTTAATGTTTCTAATCCTTGGATAATTTGAAATGCATTAAACGGACTTAAAGCACCTCCGAAATCACGTAATCCTTCTAAAATTAATTTAAAAGTAAATGCCGCTGGTCCTAAAGCCTCGCTATACACCAAACCATGGTATCCGGCAGATGGCTCTGTAAATTCAGGAAATTTACCATTCGTCCAATCAAAGGTACCAGCATCAATAATTGCCCCTCCCAATGAAGTACCTTGTCCTCCAATATATTTTGTAAGCGAATGGATAACTAGATTTGCGCCATGCTTAATAGGATTTAACAAGGCAGGTGAAGCTACTGTATTATCAACTATAAAAGGCACTTGTGCTGCTTTAGCTTCTTTTGAAATTGCTTTCAAATCCAAGACATCTAATTTTGGGTTCCCTAAGGATTCCACAAAAAAAGCTTTTGTATTTGCCTGTACGGCTTTGCCAAAATTTTCAGGGTTGGAAGCATCAACAAAAGTTGTGGTAATCCCTAATCTTGGTAGTGTAACATTTAATAAATTAAAAGTACCACCATATAAACTACTAGAAGCTACAATATGGTCTCCTGCTCTTAATAACGTTAATAATCCTGTAGAAATAGCTGCTGTTCCAGAAGCAAACACTACAGCTCCTACGCCACCTTCAACTGCTGCTAATCTATCTTGTAAAATTTGATTTGTTGGGTTATTCAAACGGGTGTAAATGAACCCTAATTCTCCTAATGAGAATAATTTTGCAGCATGATCTGTATCTCTAAAAACATACGACGATGTTTGATAGATAGGTACAGCTCTAGTCCCAGCAGTTTGCGTTGTATCATGCCCTGCATGTAAAGCGTTTGTTGAAAATTTGTGATCACTCATGATTTCTTTGTTTTTTAAATTAATTAATAAAATAAAAAGCCAAACTCTTTTCAGACCTCCTGCCTGAGTTAGATAAAATCAAAAAGTTATTAAGAAGAAATATTCAAATGCCGATAAATACATTTGATTTTTTCGTTATCTGCCGCCAATGCTGTGTAGCATATTTGGTAGAATTTAGCACCTTCATTGCAATGTGCAAAGGGTTGCTAAGGTTTCAAAGGGTCTATTCCCTCCACCTTTCTTGATAACTATTCAATACGTGTTTGAACTTGTAAGCTGCAAATATAAGTATGGAACTTTTTAAATTCCTAATAATTAGCTACTATTTTTAAATTCTCTTATTCGTATTAAATTTTCTTCTATTCGTTTTAAAATAAATAGAAGAAAACTATTCCCAATAAATCAGATACCAAAAGCTGTTTTAATTGCATCAATTGCATCTAACTTTTCCCATGTAAAAAGTTCCACTTCTTTCTCTACTTTCCCGTTGTATGGAGATTCAAAAGTCTTGGTAATCGTTACAGGTTCTTTCCCCATATGACCATAAGCTGCAGTTTCTAAATAAATAGGATTACGTAGTTTCAAACGCTCTTCAATAGCAAACGGGCGCATATCGAATAACGCTGCTACTTTCTTCGCTATTTGTCCATCATTTAATTTTACTTTAGAAGTGCCATAGGTATCCACAAAAATAGAGGTAGGTTCTACAACCCCAATTGCATAACTAACTTGTACTAATATTTCATCTGCAACACCTGCTGCAACTAAATTTTTTGCTGCATGACGCGCCGCGTAAGCGGCACTTCTATCTACTTTACTTGGGTCTTTTCCACTAAAGGCTCCACCACCGTGAGCACCTTTACCTCCATAAGTATCAACAATAATCTTACGTCCTGTTAATCCTGTATCACCATGTGGCCCACCAATTACAAATTTACCTGTAGGGTTGATATGATACTTAATGGCATTATCAAATAAAATTTGAATATTCTCTGGCAATTGTGCTTTTACTCTTGGTATTAAAATAGCAACAATATCAGTCTTAATTTTAGCTAGCATCTTTTCATCATCAGCATCAAATGCATCATGCTGCGTAGAAACTACAATCGTATCTATTCGCTGTGGAACATTATCATCATCATACTCAATAGTTACTTGCGCTTTAGCATCTGGTCGTAGATAAGTAATTTCTTTATGCTCTCTCCTTAAATCTGCCAACACCTGCAACAATTTATGAGAAATATCTAATGCCAGCGGCATGTAGTTTTCAGTCTCCTTAGTTGCATAACCAAACATCATACCTTGATCTCCTGCACCTTGCTCTTCTTTTGAACCACGATCTACACCTTGATTAATATCTTTAGATTGTTCATGTATTAAAGAAATTACACCACAAGAATCTCCACTAAATTGATACTCGCCTTTGGTATACCCAATTTTATTAATTACGTCTCTAGCAATTTGCTGAACGTCTAAATAGGTATCACTTTTTACTTCACCTGCCAAAACAACTTGACCTGTTGTAACTAAGGTTTCACATGCTACTTTACTCTCTGGATCAAAAGCCAAAAAATTATCTAAAAGCGCATCACTAATTTGATCTGCTACTTTATCTGGGTGTCCTTCACTAACCGATTCTGATGTAAATAAATAAGCCATTATATGGTTTTATTTTCTAGAATGGATTTGACCGAAAGGTTAAAAAGAAGTTTATGAACCGAAAAAAATCAGTCATAACTGCTTTAGCATTTTTTACGAGGTTGCAATCAGTCAAATCCGTCCTCAATTATTAATTCTGCAAAAGTATAAGAAAAGATGCTATTTGAAAAATGCTTTAACAACAATTTGTAAAGATTACAAATCGTATTTTACTTTAAACATTACATATCGTGGTTGTACAACATATGAAGATGTTCTAAAAAATAACTCATTAAAACTATCCTGGTTTAATTCAGTGTTATTTAGTAAGTTGGTTACCTCTATACTATACTCCCATTTACTATCTTTCTTCTGATACGATAAACTTGAATTTAAATTCCCGTATTCATTTTCTACCGTACTTGCTTTATCATAATAATGATAATAATCCAAGTCCGTCAAGAAAATAAAACTCTTTAAAAATGCTGCATCAAATTTTAAGAATGGGGTTTCGGTATAAAACGTTGATGCATTACCACCATTATCATAATTATTAATTGCATAGCTATACCCAACTTCTACATTAGGAGCATTTTTAAAACTAGTTGCTAAAGAAGCTCTATAATTTTGTGTCAATGATTCTGATGTACTTGCATTCCCATTAACAATATTATTCAAATTAGAATAGGACAACGAACCCCTTGTACTCACTTTAACTTTGCCAAAAGTCCTTTGAAAATTTGCGGAACCAGATAAAACCTCATCTTCCAAATTAGAATTTATAGTAGAACTTACTTGATTAATACCTATAATGGAGCTATTATTTTTAAAAGCATCAATTCGCTTATTATAACTCAGATTGGCAAAAATATTCTGCATATTAAACATGTTAAAACTAAAAAAATTAAGGGACACATTATGAAAAAGAGCACTTTCTAAGTTTCTATTTCCTTGATATAAGGAATTGTAGTTACTAAAAATATAAGCACTAGCAAATTTTTCGATATCTGAAAACTGTCGGTTAACCGCATAATTAAATCGAATACTTTCGGACTGTTTTAATTTAAAGTTCACGAACAAATCGGGTACCACATTAGTAAGGTGATCAGTAACCTGAGTTCCAAGTTGGGTGTTTTTAGCCTTATAATCATGCACTATAAACCCTGGGTTAATGGTGAATTTACCGGCAATTAATTTATAATGAAAACCTAAGAAAACATCCGAAAAATTGTAAGCTACAGTATTAATCAATTCCTCATTTGTAAAATCAAGTTCTGCAGTATTATCTAGAATTTGAAAGATGTTCGAGTTAAAATTTTGATTACTTTGGGTAGTTCCCAAAGTAAAATTAATATTGCTTTTTGCACCTGTAATAAAATAGTAATCGGTTTTAAAATCAAACTTATTGGTCTTGATATTTCTATCTTGGTTGATATTAAAATTAGATTGATTTTCGTCTAAAGGCAAAACACTTTCAAAAGGCTGTACCTCACGTATAGCATTATAAAAAGGATCTTCATCTTGTATTAAATATTGCCCTTCAAAAGCAAGAATATTTTTTTCATCAATGGTATAATATACATTCGCATTTTGATTTACACTTGAAGGCTTTTGCTTTTTGTTTTCAGCTATTTGATCCGTAACATCCGATACAGATAAGATTCCTACATTTTCTTTTTCGTTAGAAAATTTAGCTAAAACATCATATTCTACCTGCAAATTAACACTTGGTTTATAGCTTGTACTAAATTTTAATAAGCCTAAATTCGACGTTTGATCCGTTTCGGTAGTCGTAACCTCTTGTTGATTACTACTAATATATGTTCTAGTTGCTAGTGTTTGCAATTCTGTATTGCTGTACGAATAAATAGCAAAACCGCTTAAATCAAGACTCTTACTTGGAGAATAACTGAAGTTAACCGCTCCAAACCTTGAATTAATTTCTTTGGCTCTATTATTTTGAAGCTGTGATAAACCTAAACCACCATCGCCGACAGAAAAACTCGTTCCTGTTTGTCCGGTTCTACTTCTAAATCCGCCAGTAAAATTTCGATAATCGCGAGAAGTAAAAGGGAGTTCCCCAATATTATTTATATCCGTAAGAATATTAATACTGTAGTTGGGACTATAAAAGAACAATTTTGGATGCGCTAAAAAACGACTATCAAGTCCTAAGCCGCCAGTAATTTCTCCAAACCAAAATTTCTCCTTACCAGACTTCAATTTAATATTTAGCGCTACATTATCTTGATTATTAGTAACACCGCTTAATTGAGAAACCTCACTATAATTTCTAAGAACTTCTATTTTATCCAAAGCATTGGCCGGGATATTTTTTGCAGCAAGTTTTGAATCGCCATCAAAAAAGTCTTTACCATCCACCATTACTTTAGTGACCTTTTTACCTTCTACTTCAATTTCACCATCATCATTAATCTCAACCCCTGGTAATTTTTTTAACACATCTTCTAACTTCTTTTCTGTACCTGTCGCAAAAGAATCGGTATTATAAACAATAGTATCTCCCTTTATGGTAACCGGCATTTCATAAACAACTTCAACCTCATCCAAATTCTCAGATTGTTCTAAAAGCATTATATCTCTCTGAAGGTCTACTTCTTTAACGTCTATCAGGAGCGCTTTAGGTTGAAATCCGATATAACTGAACTTTAAACTATAGGTGACATTGGCTTTTACATTTACTTTATACCGCCCATTCGGATCCGTAATCCCAAAACCATCTAAACTTTTGGTTTCTTGATTGATGGCAACTACATTAGCCATATCTAGTGTATTCCCTAAGCTATCTTTTACCACTCCTGTAATTGTAATATTTTGAGCATATGAGAAGAATGATATTGTTAAAAGCATCGCAAATAACAATTGTGTTTTGTTAATTCTGCTTTCCATTAATTACGCATTCTCATTTCAGCACCACCACGACCTCTATTACCACCTTGAAAACGCTCAGACATCTCCTTCATTTTCTCCATTAATATATCATTGTATTCCTTTTGACTTACTTCTTTCCCTTTGACCTGAGCTTCGATAACATCCTTTTCATCAGCATTTAAAATAATTTTTGAGCATAATATTGATGTTTTTCCAGAATTCACTTCCAGAATTAAACCTGGCAATCCCCAATATTCACCTGGTCCTTGACTAATCGGAATATCTAGTGTGTACCAAGCAGTTATTTCAATTTCTTTAGGCACTTCAATAGCCTTAAATAAGGGCGTGCTTTTCGCGGTTGAATCTTTTTTCACTTCGTCCTTTTCTGCTTCATCTCTATTCCCATTTCTATTCCCTGGCGGTCTCCTGAAATTTGAAAAATCTGTTGAATCTATTGCCTTAGTAGCAGTTGCTTTATAACAGGTATAATTCCCTATTTGTTTCGTTTCAGAACCCATTTTCCAATTTAATCTAGGCAAGCTATCTTTTATTAAAAATACTTTCCCAAACATTTCTTTCTGATCGGTATAGGTTTGCTCTTTTATGTTTTTATAATATTTACCGCCCCCACCAAACGCCATCATCCTAAAACCACCATTACCGCCACCAGGTTGCTCCAATTTCTCTTCTTCTAAATAGGTTGCCGATGTTCTATCAAAAGTAAGTATGTATGTTTTTTCGAAAGCACTTTTCATGCGTTCTTTAATTCGCTTTTTTTGTTCTTCAGACATTTCACGTCCTCCGAAATCCATATCTGTAGTTGTTTTGGATTCATAAACAGCTTTTCCTTGAAAATCTTGAGAATATCCGATTGCTAGGAAAAACAAATAAGCAATGGTTAGAAGTATACCTTTTTTCATAATTAGAATGTTATTGCTTGAGTAAGACTGATAATATTGAGATTGGTTTAATCAAGGACGATTAAAAAAATAGTATGTTTCGAAATTATATTGAAAAATGGTTGATTACCACTGAAGGATACTTCAAAAACAAGTAATTTAAAAGTTATATTACTTCGCAAAAAAAACAATCTTGCATTTCATCAACTATTTTTTCTACAACCCAAGAATCGTTGTATATTGTGTGCCCCTTTAGAAAGTTACATAGTACAAGGTATGGAGATAGAAATCAGATAAATTTCAATCATCTATATTCTAGAAAATAAAAAATAAAATAATTAAGAAGACAAAATATGCATGTTGCCGTTGCTGGAAATATTGGTGCAGGAAAAACCACTTTAACCAAATTACTTTCTAAACATTATAGTTGGGAGCCACATTTTGAAGATGTTGTAGACAATCCGTATTTAGATGATTTTTACAATCAAATGGAACGCTGGAGTTTTAACCTCCAAATCTATTTTTTAAACAGTAGGTACCGTCAAATTCTAGAAATTAGAGAAACTGGTAAAAATATTATTCAAGACCGTACGATATATGAAGATGCCTATATTTTTGCACCCAATCTTCATGCAATGGGCTTAATGACTAATAGAGACTTCAGCAATTATTCTAGTCTTTTTGAACTAATGGAACGCTTAGTACAACCACCAGATCTATTAATCTATTTAAGGAGCTCAATCCCCAACTTAGTCAATCAGATTCATAAACGTGGAAGAGAATATGAAAACACCATTTCTATTGATTATTTAAGCAGACTTAATGAACGATATGAAGCTTGGAGTCAGAGTTATGAAAAAGGGAAATTATTAATTATAGATGTTGACCATTTAGATTTTGTTGATAATCCAGAGGATTTAGGAACTATAATAAATAAAATTGACGCTGAAATAAATGGTTTGTTTTAAAAAAATGCTCTTTAAATGAACCCCATTTGTTTGGCATGACGAACTGCTTGTTCGCTATTTTCAACAAATAATACCGGAGTAGTAGTGTAATTCTCAAATAAGCTTTTTACGCGAATCATTCGTTTTCTATGATTTACACTTCGTAAGTATATTGCGCTAATTCTATCAGGATACAGTTCGGCAATTTCTTTATAAATATCAGCATCATGCTCACCACTATCACCTATAAGGATAAATGGAAGCCTAGGATATGTTTCTAAAATATTTAAAATTTCTAATTGCTTTTGAGGTTTGTCTCCTGCTGATTTTCTTTTAAAGAACGATTGAAAAGTACGTAACAAAATTGGTCCTTTTGGAAAATCATTTTGACGTAAAAACAATTCTAAGTATCGGTATAAATTCCAAGGACTATGACTCACATAAAATATCGGATTTGCATTTTCTCCAGATTTCCCCCTATGCAATTGATTATAAAGTTCTGATGCACCTTTTAGAGGCAAGCGTTTTTTTGCTGTTTTAAAAAGCGTATTTATCAACACCTTCCATTTTAAGGTAGAAACAACCCCTGTATGCAATATGGTATCATCAATATCTGAAACAACACCATAATCCGCACTATCTGAAGGAATTAGCAGTTTGCCTGGGAATCTATTTTCTAACTGAATCCGCTGTTTGCTATTTTTTTCATTATAAGAAACCTCAAAATTAACCCAGCCTTCCTCATTAATTAGACTGCCTAAATTTTCCAAAACAGTATTTATCTTAAAATAGCCATAATTATCGGTTTTAGTTTTTAAAATAACGCCATTAGGCAATGAAATATTTAATTCTGCATTTTTAATTTCATCGGTCTCCATACGTTTCCACATATTAAACACCAAACTAAACCATCCTTGATCCTCTAAATTAATAGATTCATCTTCTATAGCCCTACCTCTCAAATAGAAATGAGTATTCGTACCATATGCGTCAAACGTAATTATTTGTAAAGGATCTTTTCTAAAAAAACTCATACCCTAATAGTATAAAAAAACCTGCTAATTATTGCAATTAGCAGGTTAAAATAAAACTTAAAAAATCATTATTTACGAATATCTACTTTTTCAATTTTCACTTCTACCTCTGAATCATTAGATTTTACAGTGGTATTTTCAAAAGCTTCTAATTGAGCTTTTACTTCTGCTTGAGTCCCTTTAAAGGTTTTCTCTTCACTCTTTGATTTACCATTCACTGTAGTTGTGTAAACAATAGTGGCTTCTGCTAAATCAGTTGTTTCAACATTCATATGAATTGAAGTTTCAACGTTTTGCTTACTATCTACATAAGCAGTAACATCATCTATATTTAAAGCGATACTCGGCGCAATTACTAATGCGACAACCGACATCAATTTCAATAAGATGTTTAATGATGGACCAGAAGTGTCTTTAAAAGGATCTCCTACTGTATCACCTACTACTGCAGCCTTATGGGCATCTGAACCTTTACGTCCATCAGCTTCAATCATTTTTTTAGCATTATCCCATGCACCACCTGCATTTGATTGAAATATCGCCATTAAAACACCACAAGTAGTAACACCAGCTAATAGACCACCTAACATTTCAGCACCTCCAATGAAACCAACAGCAACAGGAACAGCAATGGCAAGTAATCCTGGTAACACCATTTCTTTTATAGAAGCTTTTGTTGATATATCAACACATTTATCATATTCCGCATATCCATCAGCAGCATCAAAAATTGCTCTATCTTCTGCAGAAGCTTTTGACATATCAGAATCATACTTTCGCATTACGACTAATGCAGCTTTGAGCTGAGGAATATCTCTGAATTGACGACGAACTTCTTCAATCATCGCCATTGCAGCTCTACCTACAGCATTCATAGATAATGCAGAAAAAACAAAAGGCAACATACCTCCTACTAATAAACCTGCCATAATTGTTGGTTTAGAAACATCAATAGAGGTAACATTTGCAACCTTCATAAATGCAGCAAACAATGCTAACGCCGTTAATGCAGCAGAAGCAATAGCAAAACCTTTACCAATTGCAGCAGTAGTATTACCCACAGCATCTAATTTATCTGTACGTTCCCGTACTTCATGAGGCAATTCTGCCATTTCAGCAATACCACCAGCATTATCCGATATTGGTCCATAAGCATCAACCGCTAATTGAATCCCTGTGTTTGCAAGCATCCCTACTGCAGCAATTGCGATTCCATATAATCCCGCAAAATGATGAGAAACTAGAATTGCGGCCGCAATAAATAATATTGGAAACATCGTAGACATCATACCAACACCTAAACCAGCGATAATATTTGTTGCAGCACCAGTTTCTGATTGTTTTACAATAGAATTTACTGGTTTCGAACCTGTTCCTGTGTAATACTCGGTTATTTTACCAACAGCTAAACCAGCAATTAAACCAGCTAAAGTTGCTAAAAAAACACCCATTGATGTGTATTCAACACCGCTATAAACCCATGTTTCTGGAATTAAAGCATCAATAATAAAGTAGGAAGCAATAACCATTAAAGCTGCAGAACCAAATTCACCAATATTTAAAGCAGTTTGTGGATTTCCACCATCTTTTACTTTAACGAAAAATGTACCTATAATAGACATTATAATACCTACGGCAGCCAATACCAAAGGTAAATATACAGCTCCTAGACCAGCAAAATCTGGTGTGATTATAAAAGCTCCCAAAACCATTGTACCAATAATTGAACCTACATAAGATTCAAATAAATCGGCTCCCATTCCTGCAACATCGCCAACATTATCTCCCACGTTATCGGCAATAGTTGCTGGGTTTAATGGATGGTCTTCTGGAATACCAGCTTCAACTTTACCTACTAAATCAGCTCCAACATCAGCTGCTTTTGTATAAATACCACCACCTACACGTGCAAATAATGCAATGGAAGATGCCCCAAGAGAAAATCCGGAAAGGACATTTAAAACCATCCCCAAGTTCTCAGCACCAGGCCACATATTTTGATATAGCGCAAAAAGACCACTAAGTCCTAAAACCCCAAGACCTACAACACCAAGTCCCATAACAGCACCACCAGCAAAAGCTACTTCTAATGCTTTCCCTAATGAAGTTCTAGCAGCTTGTGTAGTTCTTACGTTAGCCTTTGTAGCTACTTTCATTCCTATAAAACCAGCTAGAGCGGAACAAATAGCTCCTACAATAAAAGATAAGGCAACCATACCATTTGATCCAACTTCATTACTACCTTTAACATAAAGCAGTATTGCAACGGCTACAACAAAAATTGCAAGAATTTTATATTCTGCCTTTAAAAAAGACATTGCCCCATCAGAAATACTCTTGGCTATTCTTGTCATTTTTTCATTACCAGCATCTTGTTTAGACACCCATATATTTTTAATAAAAACAAACAATAAAGCCAAAACCCCGAAGGCTGGCAGAAAATTTACTAGTATTTCCATAATTATTTTAAGATTTTGTTAATTAGTTGGCGGTAAATGTATGAAATCAGCATTAATAAAAAAAGCCACTTTTAAATATTTAAAAGTGGCTTTTTTTATGGTAATACTATTTTTATATCGTAAACGTACGTTTCTTTTTATGATCGCTTTCATCATAGCGCAGAACACATTCATGGTAAATCCTCACTGCTTCTTCTGCATTGCCCCATCCACCAGTATCTACTTTTTTCTTTTCAAGATCTTTATACACTTGAAAAAAATGTTCAATCTCTTTTAATCTATGTGGATTCAAATCACTTATATCATGATTATTACTCCATATTGGATCTGAAACTGGAACACAAATAATTTTTTCATCTGGACCTTTTTCATCTGTCATATGAAAAACCCCTATAGGTCTTACTTCCATAACCACCATTGGGTATGTAGGTTGATGACCTAAAACAAGGACATCTAAAGGATCACTATCCAAAGCTAAAGTTTCTGGAATAAAACCATAGTCGCCAGGATACATCATTGAAGAAAAAAGCATTCTATCAAAACGAATCTTGTGCAATGTAAAATCGTATTCGTACTTATTTCTACTCCCTTTTGGGATTTCAATTAAAACATCAAAAGTAATAGCTTCTTTTTCACTCATAATAATTCACTGTAATTTATAAGCAAAGATACTTGAATAATTTCTTTAAACTCCTGCAAATCGTTCAAATATCTTAGCTTTTAATCAAAATCATGGACGCATAATTTTACGCAAACGCTATAGTAAATATTTCATTCAATGAATTAAATTTAAATTTAGAAACTAAAGCCAAATGATCCTGATACACTAAATGGTCTTGCCTCAGGACTATCTAAATAATTACCTCTAAAGTTAAAATCGATTCTAAAAATCTTAAAGATATTACCAACTCCCAAAGAGTACTCCCAATATATTTTATCATTTGGAGCTATTAACGGAATATTTGTTGGGCTATTTAAAAATACATTTTCATCGGAAAGATCTCCCCAAACTCCTCTTAATCCAACAATTTCTCGGAGGTTCCACTTTTTTAACAATGGTATTTTAGAGAATAATCTACCATTAAAATTTTGTTCTAAATGAACTGAGGCATAGGTGTCAGTTACAAATTCATAAAAATTCAGATTGGGAAAAGTACCATATATTGAAAATAAGGTTTGATTACCAGGAATCACATTTAATAATCCTAAAGGAACTTCCCCAAAAGTTTTTCCAATTTCAACGGTACTGTAAAGTTTTCCAAAACCTCCTATTTGCCATGGTTGGGTATATGAAAATTGTAATTTTTCATAATCAAAATCGCTTTCCAAAAACCCTTCAATACCTTTCGTATAATTTAAAAATAACGTACTATAGGTATCATTAATATTTCTACGTTCTACGCCATAACCAATTGTTCTTTTACCTGGGGTATATATTAAAGTCGTGGTAACATCAAATTGTTTTATTTCAGATGCAATTCCAGTAGGCGACGAATTATCTATATAATCTAAACTAAATGCATCTGGTAATGCAGAACTTAATGTTCGTAATGAGCCTCCGAATTTGATTCTGAAATTATGTAAAGGCTCCACCTCCACATTAATCGTACTTAAATCAATATTTGTTAAGCGATCATTTGAACCAACCGAAAATAAGGAAGAGGAGGCTGCACTTCTGCCTAAAACATCGGTTGTGGAAGTCAAGCTCAACCCTAGCTGCTCAATATCTCGCCTATTACCCCCAGAAATAATTAATCTAGATTTTTTATCTAATAACCATTTACCGGAAATACCATGTTTAAATTTATGATCACTAAAACCATAAGCGGTATACGCCTCAATACGCCATGGGTCATTTTGACCAAAATAAGTCCTTGCTCCTGCCCGTACTCTAATCCCTTCGGCATCATTAAACCCAAACGTACTATACACGTCACCTAAGTCTAAATTCCACTTATCAATTTCTACGTATCCAGAGCCTAAAATACTGACTATATTATAGTAGCTTTTAAACTTCGGTACTGTTTTTAGGGTGTCCAATAATTTATACACCCCTTTTTCATCTTTATTGAGTTCTTCTAACCTATTATTTTTCCAGAAGATACTATCACGCTCTACAACGCCCGAATCAAATTGACCTGCAAGATTCTTATAAAATTTCTCGTTTTTAGGTTCATCGAAAACATAGTTATTATAAACAGTAGTTCTTTTTCCGTAGATACCTTTTGATTGTTCTTTTTTATTTAAACTGAAATCACTCAACATATAATCTCGTTTTAGAAGAAAAACGGAATCATTCATCACCTCAAAATCCTGCTCAATATAAATTTCTTTTACCCAGTTAATATTGGCGCTTTTTGTTACTTCTAGGTTTATTTTTTTAATAGCGTAAGTAGAATCGTTAACCCAAAAATTACCTTTAAAAGTTAGTTCATTTTTTCTTCTCGGATAATAAATAATGTTATAACACCACTTATTATCTATGAATGTACTATCTGACAAGACATAGTTATATACATCTATTCCGGTTTTTGATAACGGACTCGTAAAACTCTTATCAAAAAATTTCAGGTAATTATTATAAATATCATAATCTGAGTAGAGGTCTTCAACGAATGCTGTTAATGCTTGGTTATTACTAAAACCGGAGTTTTTTGTACCTAATATCTCCTCTTTTTCTTGACTTATCGTGTTATCGCCATATACTTTAGAAAAAGTCTCATTTAAGAAAATAGGAAGGTATGTTTTACCTGTAATCCTTGAGGTATCTAAATCTTGAAAAACAAATTCTAAGCCTTTAAAAATTTTGCTTTTGATTAAAGCGCTATCAATTGTGTTTAAATCAAATTCTACTTTTTCATATTTTTCAAAATTATACTGCTTAAAATGCTTAACCCCATTTTTCCTTTTCATTTCCCATATTTTACGTAAAATATCTATAGCTGGGTTATTTTTTTTAGATTGTTTTCCAGAATAAACTACCACTTCTTTCAGTTGCTCACCTCCTTCTGTAAGAACAATGCTCATTTGATAATTTACCTTTTTATCTAAAACAATTTCTTTAGAATCATAGCCTATGAATGACACTACTATGGTATCATATGTAGCATCAGACTCCATATAAAATACACCATCATCATTTGAAATAGTTCCTTCAGATGAGCCCTTGAATATTATATTAGCAAAAGAAACAGGCAATCCAGATTCATCTATAACAATACCACTCACTTTGGTTTGAGAAAAAATTGTAGTCGAAACAAACAAAAGAAATAAGAGAAGATTCTTTTTCATTAAAATAAGTAGTAATTAAAATTACACAAGGGCTTAAAAAACTAAAAAAGCTTTACCAACACAATTGTCAGTAAAGCTAGTATTATCTTACAAAGATATATTTTTATTTATACATTACTTTCTTAACCGATTTAATTACATCTTCGTAATTCGGTAGCCATTCAGCTAATAAAACTGGAGAATAAGGCGCTGGTGTATCGGCAGTGTTTATTTTTTCAATTGGAGCATCTAGATAATCAAAGGCTTTTGATTGTACATGGTATATTATTTCAGAAGCAACATTACCATAAGGCCAAGCTTCTTCTAAAATTACCATTCTATTTGTTTTCTTTACAGATGTTAAAATTGCTTCGTAATCTAAAGGTTTTACAGTACGTAAATCTATAATCTCACAACTAATACCTTCTTTTTCTAATTGATCTGCTGCTTTGTAAGCTTCTTTTATAATTTTTCCAAAAGAAACAATAGTCACATCAGTACCTTCTCTTTTTATATCAGCCACACCTAATGGAATGATGTATTCTCCTTCTGGAACTTCTGCTTTATCACCATACATTTGCTCCGATTCCATAAAAATAACGGGATCATTATCACGTATTGCAGCTTTCAACAACCCTTTTGCATCAGCTGGATTAGATGGAACTACCACTTTAAGACCTGGACAATTTGCAAACCAACTTTCAAATGCTTGTGAATGCGTTGCTCCTAACTGACCTGCAGAACCTGTTGGACCTCTAAAAACAATTGGGCAATTGAATTGACCACCTGACATCTGACGTATTTTCGCTGCATTGTTTATGATCTGATCAATACCTACTAAAGCAAAGTTAAAGGTCATAAACTCAATAATTGGCCTGTTACCATTCATTGCTGAACCAACTCCAATACCCGAAAAACCAAGTTCAGAAATAGGTGTATCTATTACTCTTTCTGGGCCGAATTCGTCTAACATTCCTTTTGAGGCTTTATAGGCTCCGTTATATTCTGCGACTTCTTCACCCATTAAATAGATAGAATCATCTCTTCTCATTTCTTCGGACATGGCCTCACAAATGGCTTCTCTAAATTGTATTGTTTTCATTTAACCGGAGTTTCTTAAATTCTTATTCTAAAAGGAAAGCAAAAATAGCAAATTATCTGTCATATTCATGGTAGTTAGAATCAAAAAAAGTTATAAAATTTACTATGCACGCATAGTAAATTAGAAAAATATTGGCTATCTTAGCCGTGTTTAGAAAAATAAAAATCCATTATAAAATGAAAATATTAGTTTGCATAAGTAATGTGCCAGATACTACATCTAAAATAAATTTCACTGATGGTGACACAAAGTTCGACACCAACGGCGTTCAGTTTGTAATTAATCCTAATGATGAGTTTGGTTTAACCAGAGCCATGTGGTTTAAGGAAAAGCAAGCCGCAACTGTGCATATCGCAACAGTTGGTGCAGCAACTGTAGAACCAACTATGAGAAAAGCTTTAGCTATTGGTGCAGATGAAGCTATTCGTGTTAATGCCGAACCAACTGATGGCTTTTTTGTAGCCCAACAATTAGCACATATTGTTAAAGATGGCGGATACGATTTAGTAATTGCAGGTAGAGAATCTATTGACTATAATGGTGGAATGGTTCCTGGAATTATGTCTAGTATATTAGATATGAATTTTGTCAACACCTGTATAAATCTAGAAGTTGAAGGTTCAAATGCTACTGCACTACGCGAAATTGATGGTGGAAAAGAAAAAATAACCACCTCTTTACCTTTAATTATTGGTGGACAAAAAGGTCTTGTTCAAGAAAGTGATCTGAGAATACCTAACATGAGAGGTATCATGATGGCACGTCAAAAAAAACTAACTGTAATTGAACCCGTAGAAGCCATAAAAGCAACTCAAGATATAAAATTTGAAAAACCAGTAGCAAAAGGAGCTGTAAAACTGGTGACATCTGTTGATGAATTAGTTGATTTATTGCATAATGAAGCTAAAGTAATTTAAATCTATCTTGAATATAAAAAATTAAAAAATATGTCAGTCTTAGTATATACAGAATCTGAAAACGGAAAATTTAAAAAGAACGCTTTTGAAGTTGCGTCTTATGCAAATGAGATTGCTAAACAAATGGGAACTACTGTCACAGCGGTTTCTTTCAATGCTTCGAGCAACGAAAGTTTAGGAGACTATGGTATTTCTAAAGTTTTAAATATTTCAGATGATCAATTAAAAACATTTAACGCAAAAGTTTTTGCTAACAGTATTCAACAAGCAGCAGAAAAAGAAGGTGCTAATATAATTATATTAAGTTCTAGTACCGATACAAAATATCTAGCACCACTTTTAGCTGGGCATTTAAAAGCTGGATATGTTCCAAATGTGGTTGCAGCTCCCGAAAGCACTAGTCCGTTTGTCGTAAAAAGAACTGTTTTCAGTAATAAAGGTTTTGCATTTTCTGAAATCAACACGGATATAAAAATTGTAGGTGTTTCTAATAATGCCTTCGGAATAGTTGAAAATAAAACAGCTACCAATGTTGAAGATTTTAAACCCGCTATAAATGACGGAGATTTTACTACAAAATCTGTAGAAATAGACAAAGTTGCTGGAAAAGCAACTATTGCAGATGCTGATATTGTTGTTTCTGGTGGAAGAGGTTTAAAAGGTCCTGAAAATTGGGGTATGATTGAAGAACTTGCTGATATTCTTGGAGCCGCAACAGCATGCTCAAAACCTGTTTCTGATTTAGGGTGGAGACCTCATGGTGAACATGTAGGACAAACAGGAAAGCCAGTGGCAAGTAATTTATACATTGCTATCGGTATTTCTGGAGCTATTCAGCACTTAGCTGGGGTAAGCTCTTCTAAAGTAAAAGTAGTCATCAATATCGATCCAGAAGCTCCATTTTTCAAAGCTGCCGATTATGGTATTGTAGGCGATGCTTTCGAGGTTGTTCCTAATCTGATTAAAAAATTAAAAGAATTTAAAGCCCAAAACGCTTAAAATTTGTTAAATTGTGCCTCTTAAAGGGCTGTTTAAATAGTAGGTCGAGCCTTTTATTTAAACAGCCCTTCTTAGTTTACAGATATTTATGAGCTTAGTAAGATTAAAAATAAAGGGAATATCATATAGCCAAACGCAAAATGGGGCATATGCCCTTATATTGAATGAAGTTGAAGGTGATCGCAAATTACCAATTGTAATTGGCGCTTTTGAAGCACAATCAATTGCAATTGCTTTGGAAAAAGAAATAAAACCTCCAAGACCACTCACCCATGACCTCTTTAAAAATTTTGCAGATCGTTTTGATATTGTTATAAAGCAAGTCATCATACATAAATTAGTTGATGGTGTATTTTACTCAAGTATCATCTGTGAAAGAGATAAAATCGAAGAAATTATTGATGCTAGAACTAGTGATGCTATTGCATTAGCACTCCGCTTTAATGCACCAATATTTACATATAAAACCATTTTAGATAAAGCTGGTATTTTCTTAAAATTCTCAAGCAAGGATAAAGAAAATGAAGATAATGATGACAGTATTATGGTGAATGAAATATTACAAGAAGGAGAAACTGTTGAAATTACAGGATCTGCTTCTGATGGCTATTCTGAGCTTACAATGGAAGAGCTTTATAAAGAATTGGAAAGTGCAGTAACCAACGAAAACTACGAAAAAGCTGCAAAATTAAGGGATGAAATTTCCAAACGCCAATAATAATTCTATTCTAATTTAAAATTGATGAAAAACAGCTTTTGGTTTGCCCTATTCCTAACTCTATTAGCTTTTCCAATATTTGCACAAGATTCTAATTCTTTAGACACCATAAGTAACAACATCGATGTTATTACTATAAATGATAGTAATTCAAATAATCCAATTGCTACTATTATAAAACCAAATGAAGGTTTTTCTTTTAATAGCCTTTGGAGAGGTGCTTTAGGAATGGCCGCATTACTATTTATCTCTTTCTTATTTAGTGCTAACCGAAAAGCTATTAATTGGAAAACAGTTGGGATAGGTTTATCGCTTCAGCTCATTATAGCAATTGGGGTTTTAAAGGTGCCATTTATACAAATCGTATTTGAAAAAATCGGAAAAATATTTGTAAGCGTCCTAGAGTTCACAAATGCAGGAAGCAAATTCTTATTTGAAGGTTTGGTGGTAGATATGGATACTTTTGGTTTCATATTTGCTTTTCAAGTATTGCCTACAATTATTTTCTTTTCGGCATTAACTTCTGTTTTATTTTATTTAGGAATAATCCAAAAAGTCGTAAAAGCCCTCGCTTGGTTATTAACCAAAACACTGGGTATTTCTGGTGCTGAAAGCTTAAGTGTTGCAGGAAATATTTTCTTGGGACAAACGGAAGCACCCTTATTGATAAAAGCATATTTAGAAAAGATGAATAAATCTGAAATGCTTTTAGTAATGATTGGCGGTATGGCAACTGTTGCTGGTGCTGTATTAGCTGCTTATATTGGTTTTTTAGGAGGTGATGACGAAATTCTTCGCTTACAGTTTGCTAAGCATTTACTCGCCGCCTCAGTTATGGCAGCACCAGGCGCTATCATTATTTCAAAAATGTTGTATCCTCAAACCGAAGCTATCAACACTGATGTACATGTTTCAACGGAGAAAATAGGATCCAACATTTTAGATGCTATTGCGAATGGAACTACGGAAGGCCTAAAACTAGCAGTAAACGTGGGAGCAATGTTATTAGTATTTGTTGCTTTTATAGCCATGCTTAATGGAATTTTTGGCTGGATTGGTGACGTAACCTCTATTAATGGATGGATTTCAGAACATTCTTCCTACCAGCAACTCTCTTTAGAATCTATTCTTGGAACCATTTTCGCACCATTGATGTGGCTTATAGGTGTTGCTAAAGAAGATATAATGCTTATGGGGCAATTATTGGGGATAAAATTAGCGGCAAGTGAATTTATAGGATACATACAATTATCTGATCTAAAGGATGTCTCAAACGGTGTGCATTTCACCTATAACAAATCTATAATTATGGCTACCTATATGCTTTGTGGATTTGCTAATTTCGCATCTATAGGGATTCAAATAGGAGGAATAGGTTCTTTAGCGCCAGGGCAACGTAAAACCTTATCAGAATTTGGGATGAAAGCTGTTTTAGGAGGCTCTTTAGCCTCTTTACTTTCTGCTACCATTGCTGGTATGATTTTAGGATAATTATCGCTAAATAATTTATTTTAAAGTTTAATATGATCCTATAATCTTGTTAATAGCTTTTTTATAAGTCGTTCTATAATTACTAAAACAAGTTGCACCCTTTTAGTATTTTTATCGCTAAATATTTCTTTCCTATTTTTTTTAGAAAGATATAAGTTAAAAAGATGAAACAATACCACGATTTATTAAATCATGTACTAGAAACTGGCAACCAAAAGGGAGATAGAACCGGAACGGGAACTAAAAGTGTTTTTGGATACCAAATGCGATTTGACCTAAGTGAAGGTTTTCCAATGGTAACCACCAAAAAATTACATTTAAAATCTATCGTATATGAATTGCTTTGGTTTTTAAAAGGTGATACCAATATTGAGTATTTGAAAGAAAATGGAGTTCGAATTTGGAATGAATGGGCAGATGAAAATGGAGATTTAGGACCAGTCTACGGACATCAATGGCGTAATTGGAATAGCGAGGGAATTGATCAAATAAAAGAGATTATTGCAACGCTAAAAACAAACCCCAACAGCAGAAGGATGTTAGTTTCTGCTTGGAACCCAAGTGTTTTACCAGACACCTCAAAATCTTTTTCTGAGAATGTCGCCAATGGGAAAGCCGCATTACCACCATGCCATGCATTTTTTCAATTTTATGTTGCTGACGGAAAACTTTCTTGTCAGTTATACCAACGCAGCGCGGATATTTTTTTAGGAGTCCCGTTTAACATTGCATCTTATGCCTTATTTACGATGATGATGGCACAAGCTTGTGGGTATAAAGCAGGTGATTTTATTCACACCTTTGGAGATGCACATATATACAATAACCATATGGAGCAGGTAGAATTGCAATTAAGTAGAGAACTTAGGCCTTTACCAAAAATGATCTTAAATCCAGAAGTGAAAAATATATTTGATTTTAAATTTGACGATTTCACTTTAGTAGATTACAATCCACATCCCCATATAAAAGGCGTTGTAGCCATATAGTAATTGAATTGTACATACTAAAAAAGCCGAAACAGCAATTGTTGTTTCGGCTTTTTTAGTATGCAATTCTGCTAATTAAAGTTCTAGAACCGCATTCTCAGTACCAGCATATTCATTCCACTGGTAGCTATCAGCCTCAGTTTCGTTTACATAACTGTCATCTATAAGATATCTAAATTGATAAGACGTCTCTTTAGGTAAATCCATTGTCCCTTTGAAGGTTCCATTTTTTAACTTTCTTAGGGTTCCTTTTTTTGGATTCCAATCATTAAAATCTCCTACAACAAATACTTTTGCTGCTTCTTCTGCTGGCACTATAAAAGTAACTTTACATACCGGCTTACTTTTTAAATATTGTTTCGTAATAGCCATAGCGTTCTGTTTTAAATTCCATACAAAGCACGCCATAAAAATATTGATTACCAAGTAGTTAACATCGATTTATCAATTTAACAAAAATGGAATTACAAAAAATGGACATTCTCAATTTATTGTAATATTTTTTTGCATTTTAAGAAGTGTTACTTCATTTTTTTTATGACATCTACAACTTTAGCAATGTTTTTTGTCGTGTTATAAAAATGAAAGCTAAGTCGAATTCCAGAACCTCGTTGCGAACAAATAATACCATTATTATGCAATTCGTCAAATAATTTCTGATTTCCTTTAATATTGAAAATAGTACTATGCTCTTTTCTTTCAACAACTACAGTATCCAATAGCGCTAGTTTTGCAAACTCCTTTAGAGCATATCCACTCAGTTCTCTATTGGTCGCAGTAATATTGTCCATTCCAATTCTAGATAAAAAATCTAACGACCATTTTAAACTTCCAAAACTCATGCTATCTAAATGACCTGGTTCAAAATGTTTTACAAAACGAATATTTTCTTTGTCCTCAACAGCACCATTCGCGGCATTAAAACCAGTTGTTTTCAATGAAAATCTATTTTTTACAGCATCCTTAAAAAGAAGAAAACCATTTCCACTCCCAGCTAAAAGCCATTTATAAGCGCTTGCACCTAAAACATCAATTCCCGAATTATCAAAATCAAATGATTCTGTACCGCAATATTGAGTGCCGTCTGCAATAATTAAAAGGTCTGGAAATTCTGCTTTTAAAGTTTTTAGAAAATTCAAGTCAATTTTTACTCCTGAAAGCCATTGCACAATACTAATTGCCAAAACGGTAATTCCGTCATTTTTCACACGATGTAATATAACTTCCTCTAAATCTTTACTAAGGTTAATCTTCTCAATAGAAAAACCTCTACTCTCAAAAGGCCAATTCAAAGATGGATAATCATCTTCTAGCAACAATACTTTGTTGTTTTTATCTAAACCTTCTAAAAGTATATTCATCCCCAATGAAAAGTTTTGAACCAATGCTACATTCTCACTTTTACAATTAAAAAAACTACCTACTGATTTGCGTGTTTCTGAAATTAATTTTAGTCCTTTGATTCTAAAATTACTTCCTCCGATTAAATAGTCCAAATCATGCTCTTGACGCCAATCTAAAAGACTGTCATACATAATACCATGGGCAGCGGTATTGGCATAAATATATTGATCTAATATTGGAAATTCCTTACTTATCTTTTGCATGATATGAATAGTTAAAAAATGGTAAATATAGTATCTTTGTTAACAAAGATACGTATTAGCCATGTTTTCTAAATCAAAAAAAGAGTCGGAAATAAACCTAGAACAGCACGAGTTACTAGAAAATGCTCAATTGCGAATTAAACAAAAAAAACGATTATACACCCATTTCGTAATTTTTTTAGTGGGGAGTGTTTTTTTAATTTTAATCAATAAAATATTAAAATACGGTGACACCTATAATTGGTTTGTTTGGGCCATAACTTTTTGGGCTTTTTTATTTGTAATACACCTTATAAATGTTTTATTCACTCAAAAATTTATGGGTAAAGACTGGGAACGTCAACAGCGTGAAAAATTAGTAAAAAAACAAAAAGAAAGAATAGCACAAATACAGAAAGAGATTGAGACCGATTTTCCACTTTCTCAAATCAATAAAAAAAAAGAAGATTGAGCACTATTATTTTAATTGCAGCAGCAGCTGAAAATAACGCCTTAGGCAAAGACAATGAATTACTTTGGCATTTGCCAGATGATTTTAAACGCTTCAAATCAATTACCACTGGGCATACCATTATCATGGGAAGAAAAACCTTCGAAAGCTTCCCTAAGCCGCTACCAAACAGAAAACATATTATAATTACCAGAGCTAAAAACTACCAAACCGCATTTGAAAATTGTATTGTGGCTCATAGTTTAGAGGAAGCTCTAAAATTATCAGAAACCGAACAGGACGTTTATATTATTGGTGGGGGTGAAATATATAGTTTATCGCTTAAGAATGCTCATAAAATAGAGCTTACCCGTGTGCATGAAAATTTCGAAGCCGATACTTTTTTTCCTGAATTTGATGTCACAAAATGGAAATTAATCAAAGAAGATTACCACCCAAAAGATGATAAGCACAAGTATGATTTTACATATTTAACGTATGAACGTATAAAATTCTAAAAAGCTCACGAATTAGAAATCTAAATAAGTCGCATTCAGCTTATACTCCTTTATAAAGTCGTTTAATATAGCTACGTCGGCATTGGTATAAAATTGGTGCTTTGAACTTCTCGCTGACGCCAATAACAAATTGCGTTCTAAAACATTTTTTGTTTGCCGAGCCACTGCTTCACCAGAATCAATTATTTGCACAGTATCAGGTAGCAATTCTTTTAAAACGGGTATTAAATAGGGGTAATGTGTACAACCCAAAACCAAATGATCTACTCCCTCTTTAATCATAGGTGCGAGATACGTTCTGAGGAGTTCTCGAGTTTCATTACTATTAACCCTTCCTGCTTCAATAAGCGGCACTAAGCCTACTCCGTTTTGCTCTATTATTTTTATCCGCTCAGATATATTTTTTGAAGTGCTGTGAAAAAGTGCGCTAGACAAGGTTCCTTTGGTCGCTAAAACACCAACCGTTTTGGCGACAGATTGTAATGCAGCTGGTTTAATAGCAGGCTCTATACCTATAAATGGAACTTTATACCTATTTCTTAGATAAGAAATGGCATTAGTTGTTGCTGTATTACAAGCCACCACAATTAATTTACAACCATGCTGTAATAAAAACTCAGTATTTTTTATACTTAAAGCTAAAATTTCTTCAGGGCTTTTTTCACCATAAGGAGCATTTTTACTATCTGCTAAATAAATGGTATTTTCAAAAGGCAAAAGTTTATGAATTTCTTTCCAGATTGAAGTACCTCCAACACCTGAATCAAAAATACCTATAGGTTGTAAGCTCATACTAAATAAAACACATTGAATACATACTAAGGCTAAAGTTACATTAATATTTAGAGTTTACTAAAACCTATAACCACTATAAAAACAAAAAGAGTCTACTTTTCAGTAGACTCTTTTAAATTATTAGGTTCACCTAAAATTAAAATCCTAATTCTTTTTTTACTAAAGGTAAGATATCCGTTCCTTTTGCAACGATTACGCCACTACCTTGTGAAGAATCTAAAACATAGTTTATACCTTGCGCTGCTGCAACTTTTTCAATCGCAGCTTTTGCCTTATCTGAGATAGGTCCTAACAAAGCAACTTGCTTATTTTGTAGCTCTTGACTTGCTTTTTGACGTGCTCCTTGTATGTTTTTTTCAGCTTCCTGTAATTCAGCACCTCTTTTTTGATTCTCTTCGTCAGACTTACTTCCTGCTTCACTCTGATATTGCTTAAATTTATTTTGCAACTCAGTCATTGAACCTTGTATATCTGCACCGTAAGTTTCTTCTAATTTTTTAAGCTCCGCTTCAGCAGCTTTCATTTCTGGCATTGCAGACATTAATTCTGTTACATTGATATGCGCAACCTTGTTTTGTGCATTAACAAAACTTGTTGCTGCTACAAATAAAACTACTGCTACTACTATTCCTTTTAAGTGTTTCATGATTTTTAAATTACTATTTGAGTGTTAAATTAATGGTTTATACCCCATCAGGGAGTTTTGAGTTTAAATTTATTTAAATTTTAATTTTCTTTTTCGTTTCCGCCTTCTTTTTCTTGAGTTGCTTTTTTCTTAGCCTCTCTTTCTTCTAATAATTTTTTACGCCTTTCTTCGTATGCCTTTTTACGCTCTTCTCTAAGTTTTAACTGCTCGTCTCTTTTTTCTGCCGCCATTTTATCACGAGCTTCTTGTGCTTCTTCCGCTTGTGATTTTCTATCTTTTAGTGCATCCGACATTTCTTTCTCTGCAGGTTCCTCTTCATAATCATCCAAAGCATTTCGCTTATTAACACGTTCTTTAGCTGCACTTACCTTACGAGTTCTTGAAATAGCTCTTAAAACTAGCTCACTAAGATCTAATCTCTTTTCAGCATACAACATTACAACATCTGCTGATTTATCAAAAATTAAATCATAATTTTTACTTTGACCTATTTTCTGTACTTCATTAAATACCTGATCTTGTATAGGCTGTATTAATCTTTGCTTTGAAAGTATTAAATCTCCATTCGGACCAAAGCGGTCTTGCTGGTAATCAAACATTTCTTTTTCCAAAATCTTAATTTCCTCCTCACGCTCAGCAATTAATTCAGTCGTTAGTAAAACTTTTTCCGCCATCAAATCTTTTTTCATTTGATTGATAACATTTTGCTCTTGTTCTATCTCTAACTTCCATTTCTGAACTTTAGCATCTAATTGTTGATTTGCTTCTTTATACTCTTCTACATTTTCAAGAATATACTCCATATCAACATAAGCAATCCTAACTCCTCGTTGCTGAGAAAAGCCATTTAAAGAAAATAGCACCACACTAAAAATTAAAAGAACTTTTGTTTTCATTTCGTTTACATTTACTACTATAGAAAATATCGTGCCAAAATAAATAAATATTTTAAGAATGCCAGTGAAATATGAAGTTTACTTACAAAAACTTATATATAACACTTTTCTTCACCAAAACACGTATCACTATCTAATTAATATTTTAAATTATTAGCGTTGATGATGATACGTGTTTTAATTTTCTAGAACTGCTGTCCAATGATGAAATGTGTTTCCCAACCATGGGCTCCAGGACTTGAATTTGGATTATTATCTTGATCGAAACCATATCCAAAATCAATACCTAATAAACCAAATGCAGGCATAAAAATACGTAAACCAGCACCTACTGATCTTTTTATTTCAAACGGATTAAACTCTTTAAAACTACTAAAAGCATTACCACCTTCAGCAAAAACTAGCCCGTATATTGAAGCAGAAGGCTTCAATGTTAATGGATACCTAAGTTCCATTGAAAATTTATTATAAATAAGTCCACCATCTTGCTCTAACCCTCCGGTAAGAGGATTTGTCACATAAGGAGTAATTGATTGATTTTCATACCCCCGTAATTGTATCGTTTCACGGCCATCAAGGGTATAATTACCTAAACCATCACCACCAACATAAAAACGTTCAAAAGGCACATTACCCACTTTACTATTATAATTGCCTAAGAAACCAAATTCAGCATTGGTTCGCAATACTAAAGATTTGTTACTAAGATTACCAATTAGAGTCGTATACCAATCACCTTTAAAGTTTACCTTGTAAAATTCTAACCATTTATAACGTTCTTGATTGTTCTCCTGCAATTCTACATTTGTAGTTGCCGTCGCTAAATCTTCATTTAGCTGATCGTAATCTTTTCCATTAAATAATGACCAAGGCGGAGTAAACTTTGCCTTAATCTCAAAATTAGAACCAGATGTTGGGAAAATTGGGTTTGTCCCTGCAGACCTTCTTGAGATTCCCAATGTATAAGCTAAAGAATTGGCATTACCATTTCCAAAATTTAAGTTAGTAACATTGTAGTCATTAAACTCATATAATTGATATCCTAATGAATGTGAAACCGTAAAAAAGTCATCTGGCCATTGCACACGCTTAGCCAAGCCTAATGAAATTCCTGTAATTGAGAAACTTTTACTTTTGTCTGGCTTATAACGATTTGCTCCAGTTGCATTATAGTTATATGAAAATTGTTTGGTTCTAGATAAAGATGCACTAAAACTTACTGGTTTTTTACCTCCTAACCAAGGCTCAGAAAAGTTTAAGCTATAAACTCTATAGGTCTGACTTGCTTGCAAGCGTAAAGCAAATGTTTGACCATCTCCCATAGGAACTGGCTTATAGGCTTCACCATTAAATAAATTTTGAATTGAAAAGTTACTGAATGATAAGCCTAAGGTTCCAATAAAACCACCACCACCATAACCTCCTTGTAGTTCTATTTGACTTGACCCTGACTCTACCAAACTATAATTTAAATCAACCGTACCTGCATTTGGATCTGGATTTAAAACATCTGGTTTCACATTCTCAGCGTCAAAAAAGCCTAATGCTCCTAATTCACGAATACTTCTGATAATATCTGCTTTATTATATTTTTGACCAGGTCTGGTTCTCAATTCTCTAAATATTACATGATCATTGGTTTTATCGTTACCGTCAACAGTAACATGATTCAAGAATGTTTCTTTACCTTCAATAATTCGTATTTCAAAATTAATCGTATCGTTAGCCGCAGACATTTCTACTGGATTGATACTTGAAAACATATAACCATTATTTTGATACAGACTACTTAAATCATTTGGATCTGGTTTTGTATTATCAGCTATTCTTTCTTTCAAAAGAACCCCATTATAAGTATCTCCTTTTTTAATACCTAATATTTGACTGAGCTGGCGATCTGTATAAACCGTATTCCCAACAAAATTTATTTCTCCAAAGTAGTATTTATCACCCTCTTCTACCTTAATAGTAAGGTCAATTAAATCTTCACCGTTTTTAACAAAGGTATCTGAAATCACACGAGCATCTCTATACCCTTTTTCCGCATAATTTTCAACCAACCTAACCAAATCAGCCTCATATTCCTCTGGAATATATTTTGACCTTTTTAAGGTTAAAATATTCTTCAGTGACTTTTCTTTGGTTTTTTTAAGTGCCTTTTTTAATTTCTTATCAGAAAGCTTTTCGTTGCCTTCAAAATTTATACTACTAATTTTTACTTTACTCCCTTTTTTAATGTTCACCACCATGGTTTGAGCATTAGTTTCAGAAGTATCTTTTGCAGTAGCTATAGCCACTTTGGTATTTAAAAACCCTTTCTTTTTATACTTATTTTGAAGGTAATTCTTGGTGTTTGCAATTAAATTTTCGGTTATTTTCTTACCTTTCTTTAGATCGGTATCTTTTAAGATTTCGTCTATCTTACCTTTTTTAACACCGTAAACAGTAACTTTAGATAACGTAGGACGCTCTAAAATATTTAACTCTAAATAAATATTTTCACCTTCAATCTTAGTGATATAAAAAGTAATATCACTAAAAAGTTCTAAATTCCATAATTTATTAATGATTGCACTAATCTCATCACCAGGAACAGTAATTAACTGTCCATCTCGCAACCCTGTATACGTCTTTACCGTTTGTTCATTATAACTTTGCAAACCAGTTACTTCTAATCCAGCTAGAATATATTTCTTACCTTCATCATAGGTGGTGTCCTGTGCGGAACCTAAAAAGGAAAATAAAATAAAAATAAAGGTAAATGATAATTGAGGAGAGGTGATTTTTTTTACACCTCTAGATAAGTTGTTCGCTAGTTTTTCCAAATCTTCGTTCTCTATTTTGGTAATTTAAAATTGCTTCCACCAGATGTTGCTCGCTAAAATCGGGCCACAAAACATTGGTGAAATATAGTTCAGCATATGCAATTTGCCAAAGTAAAAAATTACTTATTCTATGTTCTCCGCTTGTACGTATAAGCAAGTCTACGTCTGGTAAATTGTGCGTGTAAAGATGGGTATTAATAATGGTTTCATCAATACTTTCAATAGAAATTATATTATTTTTAACTTTGGCACTTATGGCTTGAACAGCATTTTTAAGTTCTTCTCTAGCTCCATAACTAAGAGCTAGCGTTAAAGTCATTCCTGTATTTTGACTAGTTTTCTCAATAACTTCTTCCAACTCTTTACTAGCACGTTTAGGTAAAGAAGCTATATTTCCAATAGTATTTAAACGAATATTATGCTCCATAAAAGTGACCAATTCTTTTTTAAGAGAAGACACCAATAAACGCATCAAGGTATCTACTTCAAATTTAGGCCTTTTCCAATTCTCGGTAGAGAAAGTATATAATGTAAGGAAGGGTATTCCGATTCTAGCACAAGACTCAACGGTATCTCTAACAGTTTTCACGCCATTTTCATGACCAAAAACCCTCATTTTACCATGCTGTTTAGCCCACCTACCATTGCCATCCATAATAATAGCCATGTGTTGAGGTAAATTATTTTTATCAATAGTATCTATAGTGTTCATATGTATATTACTGAAAACAATCGGAACATGGTTTTCTGCGAAAGGTATACGTTAGCGTAAGCCCAGAAAAAACATACCAATCATTACTAAAAATATTTCCAAATTCTACGTTCAATGAATCTAAGTTTGGGTCTTTTGGATTACTGAAATCTAAATTATCTGTAAAAGTATATCTAGCTCCAATTTCTCCTCCCAAAATAAAAGATTTACTAATTCTATACTTAAAACCAACAGTCATAGGTATTGCAAAAGAACCATCTCTCTGATCTCCATAATTAATTACTTCATTCGCATCTATATAATTATAGTCATACCTGAAATAGGTAATACCCGTATAAAGGTATGGAGTAAATGCAGACCCTAATCTATGTAAATTATAATCAACAAAATTAAACTCTAATCCAACTGAAACTTCAAATATCGAATTATTTACCACATATGCTCTTTGCTGTCTTGATGTCAAATTCGATTTTGTGTCATCTGCAGTAAACTCACCATACAATATACTTGCACGCCAGGCATACCTTTTACTCTTATTCCATTTAAAGACTCCTCCTATTGCTGGTCCAGACGGAGCAATATAATTTGTTCGTCCAACATCTCCAATATTATTAAGTCCTCCAGCCATAACTCCAACCTCATAGGTCTGCCCTTTTATTTGAAAAAATGACAAGGCAATTATTAGCGCAAAAAATGTCCTCATGTATTCTAAAAGTTTGCAAATATAACAATTTCAATAGTTTGTAAAACTCTAATTATTATATTGTTGTTCTCCCTTTGATAAACAACATTTAGCTATTTTTATTGTCTATATGATATCTCAATTCCGCTTATCTTCTCCCCATAGCAGTTTATTGCGTAATGTTTTCAAAAAGCTCTCCGAAGTATACTCAATCATTTTAATAGTAAAAGCGGCTTTTTTCACTACAATTTCACGCCCATTTTCTAATGTAGCTATTCTTGAATCTAAAGAAACTAAATGATGCTCTTCTCTTCCCGAAACTCTAAGTCTAATCTCTGTATCATCAGAAATAACCAAGGGTCTTGCATTTAAATTATGAGGAGCTATAGGTGTTAATATTAAAGATTTAGCAGTCGGAGCTATCACTGGACCACCACAACTTAACGAATAACCCGTTGATCCTGTTGGCGTTGCCACAATAAGACCGTCAGCCCAATATGAAGTTAAATACTCATTATTCAAATGTGTCTCAACAGTAATCATAGAAGTTGTATCTTTTCTACTAACGGTTACTTCATTAAGTGCGAAATTTAAATTTTCAAACTCCGGCATCACAGGATTCGTCTGTACCTCTACCAAACTTCTTTCTACAATGGTATATTCTCCTGCAACAAATTCTTTTACGACCTTCCTAACATCTTCTTTTTTAAAGGTAGACAAGAAACCCAATCTACCCGTATTAACACCTACAATAGGTATATTCAAATCACGAACATAAGTTATTGCTCGAAGAACCGTACCATCACCGCCGAAACTTACAAACATATCAAAGGAATCATCCAAACCCTTTTCCGCATTAAACACTTTGTAAGAACCAAGTTCTCCAGACTTATTTAATAGTTTATAAAACTCTTCTTCAAAAACAACTTCAGACGACAATCCACTTAATTCATCAAGCAGCTCTATGACATAATCAAGAGCATTATCAGAATATGTTTGGCCATAAACAGCAACCTTCATAGCTTTTAAACGTTTAAATATTTGTCTAAATAATCAGATCTCTGTTTCAAATCCTCTAAAAATTGATCATCATTATTACCAAATAGAATGGTATAATTGTAACGCCTAAACGTCTGTATGACTTCATTTAAATTAGTAGTACCTATTTTTATAGTAATTTCCACCACATCGTTCTTCATATCCGTGATAAAACCACCTAATAATTTAGTATTATTGCTTTCGACTATTTGTGCTATTTCACTAAACGAATAATCTTTAACGCCTTTCGAAACCACCAATATTCCCCCTGGGTCTGTAAAAAAGGGAGTATCTATAAAAATACCTACGATATCATTTAGATTATAATAACCAATGACATGAGTATTTTCATCTACAACAGGAATAATATTAGTTTCATTACGAGCAAATGCTTCTAGTACATCTAGCCATGACGTTTCTTTATGGACAAAAAAAGACTCCAAATTATATCTAAAATCATTTATTGTTTTAGTAGCATCAAATTCTGTCATGTCATTCTCTGCAATAACACCTAGAAATTTATCATCTTCAGTGATTGCAACATGCGAATAGGTCGTCCCCTTAAAAAAGCGAACCACTTTTTTCATTGAATCTTCCAATTTAAAAACTGGAATAGTACTTATAAGGTGTGATTGTATATACATGCCTGATTATAATTATGCAAATTACTAATTAAATATGGCAAAAAGCATGCCTTATTTGTATTTTTGTTTTTTCAAAGACTCCCAAGAGAATGACAAAATTAAGTGTTAATATAAATAAAATAGCCACGCTCCGAAATGCTCGAGGTGGAAATATGCCTAATCTTTTAAAAGTCGCCAGTGATATAGAAAGTTTTGGCGCACAAGGCATTACTATTCACCCTAGACCCGACGAAAGACATATTAGATATAACGATGCTAGAGCATTAAAAAGTATAGTGAAAACAGAATATAATATTGAGGGCAATCCTAATCAAAAATTTATTGACTTAGTGCTTGAAATTCAACCAACACAAGTTACACTAGTACCTGATGCAATTGACGCAATAACCTCTAATTCAGGTTGGGATACTATAAAACATTATGATTTCCTAAAAGATGTTGTTCAAATATTTAATGAAAAAGGGATACGAACTTCGATTTTTGTTGACCCTACCCCTGTAATTATTGAAAATGCTGCAAAAATCGGAACAGATAGAATAGAACTCTACACAGAAAGCTATGCTAAAGATTTTGCTGCTGCTACATCATTAAATGAGAAACAAAATGCTATTAACTTATTTATAGCAGCTGCTAAAACAGCAAATGAAGCTGGAATAGGAATTAATGCTGGTCATGATTTAAGTTTAGATAATATTAAATATTTCAAAGACAACATTCCCAATTTATTAGAAGTATCAATTGGTCATGCGCTCATCTGTGAATCACTATATTTTGGATTAGAAAATGTGATAAATATGTATCTGAATAAATTAAAATAATGCAACTTTTACACGCTCAAATATTAGGCAAAGGAAAACCTTTAATTATTCTGCATGGTTTTTTAGGTATGTCCGACAACTGGAAAACCTTAGGAAATCAATATGCAGAAAATGGTTTTGAAGTTCATTTAATCGACCAAAGAAATCACGGTAAAAGTTTTCAATCTGAAACGTTTAATTATGACGTATTAGTGGAAGACTTAAACCACTATATGTCTTTTCACAAGCTTAGCAAAGTTATACTACTAGGCCATTCTATGGGTGGCAAAACAGCCATGCAATTTGCATGCACTTACCCTGAAAAAGTAGAAAAATTACTAATTGCCGATATCGCTCCAAAATATTATCCTCCACACCATCAATTCATTATTGATGCCTTAAATGCAATTAACATTCAAAACTTAAGTACTAGAACTGAAGCAGACAATACTTTAAAGAAATACATTAAAGATTTTGGTACGAGACAATTTCTATTAAAAAACTTGTATTGGGTAGAAAAAGGAATATTAGATTTTCGTTTTAATCTGAAAGTTTTGAGCGAAAAAATGGAGGAAGTAGGTGAAAATATAGGCACTACTGACACGTATGTGGGTCCTACGCTATTTCTAAAAGGAGACAGATCTGAATACATTGTAATCGAAGACTATCCTGCCATTAAACGTCATTTTCCATTGGCTAAAATTGAAGTTGTCGAAAATGCAGGTCATTGGTTGCATGCTGAAAACCCTAAACAATTTTTTGACTATTCATTTAGCTTTATGAATTCTTAACCATAGTGCATTTTGAAGATTTCTTGCATTATTTAAAAGGATTTGACGATAAAACACTTTAAATGAACTAGATTTCAAATTAATTCATAACTTTAAACTACACTTAACATAAGTGTTTATTTTTATATCAATCTAACAATCCAACCAATGAAATTTATCATAAGAATTCTATTAAGTGCAATTGCCGTTATAATTTTATCAAAAATTCTACCTCATGTATTAGTAGACAGTTATTATACAGCCATAATAGTCGCGCTAGTTTTAAGTTTGTTAAATTTTATCGTAAAACCTATTTTAGTAATACTCACATTACCTGTAACGATATTAACTTTTGGCCTTTTCCTATTAATTATCAATGCCATTATTATTCTTTTAGCAGATAAACTAATAGATGGCTTTACTGTGGACGGTATCTGGTGGGCATTACTATTTAGTCTTTGTTTATCATTCCTACAATCTATTTTATTCTCCTTATTAAAAGAAGATTAATAATCATAAGCTATTGTTTGAAATTCAGTAGTTTAAAAACTTGTCGAAATTCACAAAATGTAGTACTTTTGCATCCCATTTTATTGATGTAAAATTAGATATAGAGATGAATATCACTAAAGAACAGATTGACGATTTAAATGCTGTTGTAAAGGTAGCCATTACCAAAGATGACTATCAAGACAAGGTTGCAACTATCTTAAAAGATTACAGGAAACAAGCAAATATTCCTGGATTTAGAAAAGGACAAGTACCTATGGGCCTTATTAAGAAACAATATGGTAAGGCGATATTAGTTGACGAGGTAAACAAATTATTACAAGACAACCTTAACAAATACCTTACTGAAGAAAAATTAGATGTTCTTGGCAACCCATTACCAAAACAACGTGATAATTTTGATTGGGATTCAGAAAATTTTGATTTTGAATTCGAATTAGGTTTAGCTCCTAGCTTTGAAGTAGCGTTAAAGTCCAAAAAAGCAATTACCCATTACAAAATTGTTGCCGATAAAAAAACGGTTGATGAACAAGTAGAACGTATACAAAAGCAATATGGAAAACTTGTAAACAAAAAAGAAGTAGGTAAAAAAGATGAAGTTGTTGGTGTTTTCAAAAATGAAGAAGAAGAAATTGAAAATAAGACTACTTTAGAACTGAGTACTATTAAAAGTAAAAAAGCTATTGACACCCTTTTAGGAAAAAAAGTTGGTGATACAATTACTATAAGCACAAAAGGTTTATTCAAAGAGAGTCAAGAATTAGCCTCAGCTTTAGGCATTCAAGTAGAAAAAGCTGAAGATCTTAAAACTGATGTAACTTTTACCATCGAAGAAATAAACGAAAGAGAACCTGCAGCTCTAGACCAAGAATTATTTGATAAACTTTTTGGAAAAGACACTGTGAAATCTATAGAAGAATTAAAAGCTAAGATCAAAGAAGATTCCGAACAACAGTTCACGCAACAAGCTGATCAAAAGCTTTTAAATGATGTTACTGAAAACTTCATCGAAAATACGAAGTTTGATTTACCTACTGGATTCTTAAAAAAATGGATTCAACTTACAGGTGAAAAGGTACTTTCTGATGATGAAGCTGCAGCAGAATTTGAAAAATCTGAAAAAGGGCTGCGTTACCAATTAATTGAAGGTAAAATAATTCAAGAAAACAAGCTTCAAGTACAGTTTGAAGAGCTGAAAGAATTTGCAAAAGGTTTTATCAAATCTCAAATGGCACAATTCGGTCAGTTAAATCCTACTGAAGAAGAATTAGATAATATCGCTGGTAGAGTTTTATCAAATCAAGACGAAGTTAAACGTTTATCTGAACAATTAATGAGTCAAAAATTGATAAATCTATATAAAGAAAAAGCAAATTTAAAAACAAAAGAAGTTACTTATGAAAACTTTGTCAAGGAAGTTTATGGGTAGTTTTGCAAAAATAAAATAAGTATCTTTACGGTGTTGAAAACATGTTTTCAACACCTTTTTTTTTATTTAATACTATATTTAAAAATCTATGGATTACGGAAAAGAATTCAAGAATTACGCTATAAAAGACCAAGGTATTAGCAGCATGTATTATGATAAGATCATGAGTAGCATGTACCCAGCGAATATGACTCCAAATATTATTGAGGAACGTCAAATGAATGCCATTGCCATGGATGTATTCTCAAGATTAATGATGGATAGAATCATTTTTTTAGGTACAGGCATTAATGACCAGGTCGCAAATATTGTTCAGGCTCAATTATTGTTCTTAGAAAGTGCAGATGCTTCTAAAGACATACAAATTTACATCAACTCTCCAGGCGGAAGTGTTTATGCAGGTTTAGGTATTTATGATACTATGCAATACATAAAGCCTGATGTTGCAACAATATGTACTGGTATGGCAGCTTCAATGGGAGCGGTACTTTTATGCGCGGGTGAAAAGGGTAAACGAAGTGGACTTACCCATTCTAGAGTGATGATTCACCAACCAATGGGCGGAGCACAAGGTCAAGCAAGTGATATCGAAATTACAGCCCGAGAAATTTTAAAACTAAAAGAAGAATTATACGAAATCATTGCTTTACATTCTAATCAAACGATTGAAAAAGTAAACGAAGATAGCGACAGAGATTACTGGATGAAAGCCGATGAAGCCAAGAAATATGGTATGATTGACGAAATTCTGGTAAGGGATAAAAAATAATTACGACAAAAATAAAAGTTTAGTTATAACATTAGCTAACAAAGAATTTAAACCAAAACGGATATTTTTCCGTTTACTAAGGTAATAATAGTACCCAAATTATGGCAAAAGAAACTTTAGAATGCTCTTTTTGTGGAAGAAAAAAACCTGAAACTAATCTCCTAATTGCAGGGCTAGATGCACATATTTGTGATCGATGCATCGAACAAGCACATGGAATTGTTGCTGAAGAGTCAAAACAAACTAAAAATGAAGACCTTTCTTCAGAATTAGTATTAAAGAAACCTTTAGAAATAAAAGAATTTTTAGACACCTATATTATAGGACAAGAACGCACTAAAAAAGTGATGTCTGTTGCTGTTTATAATCATTACAAAAGATTACTACAACCTTCTTCTATGGAGGATGAAGTAGAAATCCAAAAAAGTAATATTATTATGGTAGGGCAGACAGGTACTGGAAAAACATTAATGGCTAAAACAATTGCTAGAATGTTAAATGTTCCTCTTGCGATTGTTGATGCTACTGTTTTAACAGAGGCAGGTTATGTTGGTGAAGATGTAGAAAGTATTCTTACACGGCTATTACAAGCCGCAGATTACAATTTAGAAAAAGCAGAACGTGGCATTGTATTTATTGACGAGATAGATAAAATTGCACGGAAAAGTGACAACCCTTCTATCACTAGAGATGTGTCTGGTGAAGGTGTTCAACAAGGGCTATTAAAACTTTTGGAAGGTACGGTAGTAAATGTTCCACCAAAAGGCGGTCGAAAACACCCAGATCAAAAATTTATAGAAGTAAATACTGAAAATATTTTGTTTATTGCTGGTGGAGCTTTTGATGGCATTGAAAGAGCTATCAACAAGCGTCTGAATATGCAATCTATAGGATATAGTGCTACAAAAGGAGAAGATCAATTAGATGAAACTAATATTCTTCAGTACATAATTCCTAAAGATTTAAAAGATTTTGGGTTGATTCCAGAGATTATAGGAAGACTTCCAGTTTTAACTCACATGAATCCTTTAGATACAAAAACACTAAGGGCTATTTTAACTGAACCTAAAAATGCCATTATCAAGCAGTATGAAAAACTGTTTAAGATGGATGATGTAGCTTTTACAATTACTGATCAAGCTTTAGATTACATTGTAGAAAAGGCTATTGAATATAAATTAGGTGCGCGTGGATTGCGTTCTTTGTGTGAAGCCATCTTTACAGATGCTATGTTTTCATTACCTAGTAGTGATGAAAAAGAATTAAAGGTTACCAAATCATATGCAGAAAAAATGCTGTCTTTTGATACTATTAAAAAATTAAAAGCAGTTTCTTAAACTTGAAACTGCTTTTTCGTAACTTTTGATAATAACTGCTGACAAACATCTTTTATAATTTTTTCGTCAGCATATAAGTCGTGACCAAAACCAGGAGCTAAATCCAGTTCCAGTTCCAATTCTTTTGCCCATTGTTCAGATGGTCTAAATTCATCATTTGAGCCATACATAAGTTGAACTGGGAAATTAGGTTTGTCATTTTCCATTCTCAATCTGGTTGATGAAATTGCATATAATGATCTTATTGGAAGACCCAATAATCCAGCCTTATATACGATCGTACCACCAGTACTAAATGACAAATAATGACTTGGTATATTTTCTCTTTTTAATAGATGCGATGCAGCGGTGTCAATACCACCGTTTATAAATTCTTTATGTAAATTTTCTTCAGTTTCAACCGTTAGATTTATATTGGCAAGTTCTTGACAATCGTAAAAAACAATATCATAATGCTGTTGTAAATACCCTAAATATGAGGTTATCCAAAGTCCTTTTTTGGTGCCCCACATGTCTGATACTATCACTAGTCTTTCTGCCATAATTTATAGCTTTTGTTATTGATCAGGTTAAATCCTATTTATAAATCTAGAACTTTTAACGCTAATAAACCTATTTTATTTGTTCATCAGAAGCAATTCATCGACATAGTCCCTTTTATTAGATAATCGAGGTATTTTATGTTGTCCTCCAAGCTTATCCTTTGATTTCAACCAGTCGTAAAATAAATTTTCTCTTGCTATATGCACTTTTGGCATCTTTAGTGTAATGTTATTGTAACGCTTCGCCTCATAATCTGAATTAAGGGATTTTAAGGCGTTATCTAAAAATTCGGTGAAATAATCAATCTCTTCTGGTGGCTTTCTAAATTCTATAATCCACTCATGCCCACCTTTTTCCTTGCCAGACATAAAGATAGGTGCGGCTGTGTAGTCTTTTATTTCAGCACCTGTTTTCATACAAATGCTACGCAAAGCCTCTTCTGCATTTTCAATAATCAATTCTTCTCCGAAAACATTAATATGATGCTTTGTTCTGCCCGTTACTTTAATACGATAGGGACTTGTAGACGTAAAGCGAACAGTATCGCCAATTTTATAACGCCATAGCCCTGCATTGGTCGTTATTACGATAGCATAATTTTTATGTTTTTCAACCCCCCATAATGGAACTATTTTCTGCTCCGGAGTATTATAGGTGTCCATTGGAATAAACTCATAAAATATGCCGTAGTCTAGCATCAACAATAACTCATCCGAATTGTTTCTATCTTGAATTGCAAAGAATCCTTCTGAAGCATTATAAATTTCATAATAATTGAAATTTTTTCTAGGTAGTAATTTTTTGTATTGATCTTTATAAGGATTAAAACTTACACCGCCATGAAAATAAACTTCTAGATTCTCCCAAATTTGAAAAAGATGATCTTTACCTGTTTCCTCAATCACATTATTCAGCAACACTAGCATCCAAGAAGGTACACCCGCTAAGCTAGTTACATTTTCTTGTGTGCTTTCTTTAATTATGGCCTGTAATTTTGACTCCCATTCACTCATTAAAGAAACTCTACTGCTGGGGGTGCTACTAAGTTCTGCCCAAAAAGGCATATTATCTATTAGAATAGCGGATAAATCTCCAAAAAAAGTGCCATTATCCTCATACAGTTCTTTACTTCCTCCCAAACGAAGACTCTTCCCTGTAAACAGTTGGGAATTTTCATTATTATTTAAATACAAGCAAAGTAAATCTTTGCCGGACTTGTAATGACAATCTTCCAATGCTTCCGAACTTACGGGAATAAATTTACTTTTAGCATTTGTTGTACCACTACTTTTCGCAAACCACTTGATACTAGTAGGCCAAAAAATATTCTGCTCTCCTTTTCTGGTACGCTCAATATCAGGCTCTATTTCTTCATAGGAAGAAACTGGAATTCGATCATGAAAAGCTTCATAGTTAAAGATTGATCTAAACTCATACTTTCTGCCAATTTCGGTATCTCTAGCAATTGACAACAATTGCATGAGCACTTCCTCTTGAACTTCCTCTGGATATTTCAAAAAGAGCTCTATTTGATGGTACCGTTTTTTAAGCAACCAAGAAGCAATAGAATTGAATAAGGGTATTGACATTTTTAGGTATCTTTAAGCTTTATTTTTTGAGTTAATTTCGATGAACAATTTAAGAAATCGTTTTTAACTTTATAGTTTTCCATACGATTTTTACACAGAATTATTTTTATGCGATACGAAGGTGTTTTACGAAAAATGCAAACAGAAATAGGAAATCCCATTCAGTACTATATGGTCTTCAATACTGATTTTCTTAATGTGAATCAGATCCTAAATAAAGAAGTTTCTATTACTTTTTTAAAATACCAATGTTTAAACTGCGGAGAAGATAAACCAATTTATCGACAAGGATTTTGCAAAAGCTGTTTTTTTGAGATTCCCTCTGCAGGAGATTGGATTATGCGTCCAGAATTGAGTACAGCGCATTTAGAAAAAGAAGATCGCGACTTGGCCTACGAAAAAAAAGTGCAACTACAACCGCATATTGTCTACCTCGCTAATTCTAGCACTATAAAAGTAGGTGTTACTAGAAAAACACAAGTACCTACTCGCTGGATAGACCAGGGAGCCCATGAGGCTGTTGAAATTGTTGAAGTTCCTAATCGATATTTGGCAGGCATCACAGAAGTTGCCTTAAAAGATTTTGTTGGTGATAAGACCAACTGGAGGAGTATGCTTAAAAATGATGTAAAGGATGAAGACCTTATCGCATGGAGAAATAAACTTAAACAGTATATTCCCGAAGAAGCACTACCCTATTTTATAGACAACAATAGCGAAACTCATATGGAATTCCCAGTACATAAGTACCCTGTCAAACCCAAAAGCTTAAATTTGAATAAGACACCAAATTACACAGGAACTCTTGTTGGCATCAAGGGTCAGTACCTCATCTTCGCAGATCAGACTGTTTTTAATATTCGCAGTAATGAGGGTTATTATGTGTCTATAAGTATTAATTAGCAGAATCTTTTTTAACCTCTGTTTTCTTTTTCTTATTCAACAACCCCCCAAGGACTGATTTAGCTGCATCTTTCACAGCATCATTCTTAGTCACTGTAGAGTCTTTTTTGACCGTAGTAGAATCCTTCTTTTTGTCACCTAGTAATCCGCCTAGAACATCCTTTACAGCATCGGTATTTTTATTTGTTGCCACTGTGGAATCTTTCGCTTTTTGATTCCCTGATAATAACCCACCAATAAGATCAGTAGCTTTATCTTTTCCTTTAGTAATAAGTTTTTGCTTTTCAATTTCGACCAACTTAGTTGTTAAAGATTTTATCCCTGAACTTAAATCTGTCGTAACAACTGGACTTGCATAATCTCCTCCAATATTTGCGGTTACAGGAATCGTTAAATTATCTAGTGAATTATCATCAATCTTCGCAATTAAATTAGTAATATCTTTTCCTAAATATTTAGCAGGTACATTTATAATAGCGGCATAACTTAGTTTTTTATCAAAGGAATGACTACCGCTTATATTTAAAACAATATCCTGATATTTAATATCAAATGGCTTCACTTTCACTATACCATTCTCAAAAGAAAGCGCAGTTTTTAATCCCTTTAAATCTAACTTGTCTAAGCTCAGAAAATTTAATTTACTATTTAAAGCAGATAGTATTTTAGTTTCATTTGGATTTATCTCTGTCCCTAAAATTTCTGCCAAAACATTACCAGTAATAGTCGCTAAGTTTGGCGTAAAATCATCATTTAAGTTTCCAGAAATTACGATATCCGAATTTAGTTTCCCCTGTAACGCACTTGCAATAGGCGCCACAACCTTAAACAACTCCAAAGACTTAAAAGTTTCTCCTATTTCAAAGTTATTCATTCCTAATTTCATTGCAAATACTGGAATCGCAGCTTTGGTAGAAACCTCTCCATTAAAAGCCAATTTACCTCCAAAAATAGATGAAGTCATATTTTGCAAAGTAGCCTTTTCATCTTTAATAATTAATATACCTGAAACATCTCTCAAAGTAAGATTATCATAAATAACGGTATTTGCAGTGGCATTAATAGTAGCGTCTAAAAATGATGGTATTTTTATTTGTTCAGCTATTTTTACTGGCGTTTTATTCTCTTCTGTTACAGGAGCCGTTTCTTCCACCATAAAATCATTTACTGCAAATGTGTTTGATTTTAAATTAAAGGCACCTTCTACATTTTCATTATTAAACATAAAGCCTAACATATTATGAATTGTACCAGTGGCATTAAAATCGGTTTTACCCGTAACCCCATTTAATTCATTTAAGGATACTGTTTTAGGATTAAATGTTACTGCCGTTGAATTAATTTTTACAGGATTTTTTAATTCTTCTGATTTATACACAAAATTCTTTAAGCTAAGCTTCCCATTAATATTTGTGTTTTCGTACTTTTTACTTTCAACTGATGCCATATCGAAAGCTGCATTTATATCAGCGCTCAACAAGCCCTCCAGACTTAAATCTGCTGGAACTGGATAGACTTTAGCAATGTTCGCTAAGTTCATTTTACCTATGATATGAGCATTAACCTTAGTATTACCCAATAAGTCCTTAATTTTCGCAACCATATTAAACTTGTCTTCATCTATCATGAAAGACAAGTTTCTAATATCTACATAGGTATCTTCTGTTATCCCCGTTTCATTAGTTATCTCTGTATCAATAAAAACATTACGTACAGCTTTTGGTAAATCTGGATACTTAAATGATGCATTATCAGATTTGATATCTATTTTAAATTTAGGGATATGTAAATCGTCAACAATACCATTGAACCTACCTGCTACACTAAAATTACCAGTAGTTTTTACATTCTCTATATTCTTTGAATATTCGGCAGGTATTACCGCCAAAAAATTTTTAAAATCTGAAGATGGCGTTTTAAAGCTTATATCTACTTCTTGATTATCATCATTTAATTTCACATAACCATCAAAAACCAGCGGCAACTGATTTACTAAGGCTTCATTCTTTAGAAAGGAATAGGTGCTAGTCGCCAAATCAACACCTAATAGGGCATCTAATTTTATAGGATTCTTATTCAGATAGTTTGTACTATCCATTTCAAAAGAAACCAAACCACTAGTTTTTGTATCTAATTCGGACTTCTCTAATGATAAGTCTCCGGTTCCTGAATGACTCATTTCTAACAATTCAAATCGCATTCCAGCCTCTTTGTCCAGATAAACGATTTTAGAATTAGTAATGGAATACGATTCCATAGCTAATGTAAAATTACTAGTTGACGTGTTTTCTGAATTAGCATCAGCACTAGTTTCTTTTGCGATATCATAATTGGCATTTCCATCCGCATCAATACTAATATTCAAAAGTGCATTATCAACTATTAAGCTAGAGATAATTATAGGCTCATTGGCACTTTTAAATAATTCTTTAATAGACATATTCAAAGCGACTTCTTTTGAGGAAAATAAAGTATCTCCTTCGAATGGTTCTTTATTTACTAATGAGATATTTTTCAAAGTAACTTTAGCCTTCGGAAAAGATGAAAACAAAGTCAAGTCTGCTTCTTCAAAATCGAAGTTTGCCGTTATACTATTATTTACTTTATTCTTAATAATATCAGCAATTTTACCTTTTAGAAAAAAAGGAGCTGCTATTAAAGTTATAACAAACAATAAAAAAATTACACCTACGATTTTTAATATTTTATTTTTCATCAACTTAACTTATTTTTTTAATGTTCTATTTTCCAATCAGTTCACAAAATTATAACTATCCAATACTTTCAACAGCTACTATCGGAAATTTTCATAACTCATTCCAAAACGCTAAAATTCAATTAATAGTCTAAGACGATTTCCTCTCCTATTTTTAATTTAAACCGTTTTCTAAAAAGATATACGCAAAAGTATAAGAAAGGTGTGTCAAGAAATGCTATAATTATCTTAAAAATAAAACCACTTATCACCAAACCTTTAAATAAACTCCATGGAAGGACTTCAAAAACACACAAAAGTCCAACTACGGTAAACGTATCCATAAATTGTGATAAAAAAGTTGAAAAATTATTTCGCAACCATAAGTGTCTGCCTTTGGTAATTCTTTTCCAAAAATGATAAATAGCAACATCTATATATTGCGCTATTAGATAGGCTATCATTGATGCTAAAACAGCAATAGGTGAAAGTGCAAATACCGTATTAAAAGTTTCATCATTAATCGGTGAAGTTGCTAATGCAGGAACATAGTTGGCGAGTAAAACAATCCCCATTGAAAAAAAAGATGCAAAAATACCTGCAGTAACCACTTGGTTTGCCTTCTTCTTACCGAACATTTCAGATATTAAATCGGTAATCAAAAAAGTAATTGGATAGGGCAATATTCCCACAGAAACCTCAAAAAGAGTAGCTCCAAATATTGTAACATCTCCGAATGGTTTCCAATAAAAAAATTTTTGAAAAATAAGATTAGACACCACTAATGAAGTAATAAACAATGCCGCTAAAAATAAATAAATCTTAAAAGCAAACTTTTTGTCTTCTGTAGTCATGCTAATTTCACTTCTTATTTAATATGTAACACAAAAGGCATTCTTGCCTGTATCCCTTCTTGTTCCATTGCTAATTTTACTTCTTTTAAAATGGCATATGCTTCAATTCCTATTTCTTCTTTTATAAAATCTTGTTTTATTTTTGATTTCGCTCCTCCAAAATCTTCCATAAAACGCTCAAAGCCAGATTTGTATTTTGGAAATTTTTTAATTCCATAGCTATCCAGTTCAACCATTTCAGCAGCTGCTTTAACTGCATCTTCTAAACCACCTAATTCATCAATAAGACCTAATTGCATGGCATCAACACCACTCCAAACTCTACCTTGAGCAAGGCTATCTGCTTGTGCAACTGTAATATTTCGCCCTTGTGACACTCTACCTAAAAAAGTATCATATGTACTTTCAACACCTTCCTGAACCACATTTCTGAACTCATCAGACATAGGTTCAAAAAATGAATAATCAACAGAATTTTTATTTGTCCCTACTTGCTCCGCATTAATCCCTATATTTCCTGCCAATTCACTACCGTTAGGTATCGTTCCAAAAACCCCAATGGATCCAGTGATTGTCGTGGTTTCTGCAAATATTTTATCAGCACCAACCGCGATATAATACCCACCTGAAGCCGCGACATCACCCATAGAAACTACCACAGGCTTAATTTTTTTTGTTAATTCTATTTCTCTCCAAATAATATCAGAAGTAAGCGCGCTGCCCCCAGGCGAATTTACACGCAATACTATTGCCTTTACACTCGAATCTTCTCTAGCTTTTTTTAAAGATGAATTTATTAGTCCTTGACCTATAATACTTGGACTACCTTCACCATATAAAATCTCGCCTTGCGCATAAATTACTGCTATTTTGCTATCACCTTTATATAGTTTCTTCTTATTCGCTGATACCATATAATCTTCTAAAGAAATATAATTCAAATCATCTTTTTGAGCTACTTTGACTGCGTTTTTAAGCTTCGATTCGAATTCATCGAAAAACAAAACATCATCTATTAGATTGGATTTTTTTGCTAATTGAGGAGTTCTACCTCCTAATGTATCAGCAATTACATTTAATTGCTCAGGAGATAAATGTCTGTTTTCAGAAATTTCAGCTACTATAGAATTCCACAAAGAGCTTAATAGCTCTTTAATTTGTGTTCTATTGGCATCACTCATTTCATTTGCTAAATAGGGCTCTACCGCACTTTTGTATTTACCATGGCGTATGACTTCCATCTTTAGGCCTGTTTTCTCCTGTAAAGCTTTGTAAAACAAAACTTCTGAAGAAAGTCCTTTAAAATCTAAAGCGCCTACAGTATTTAAAAACACACTATCCGCCACTGAGGCTAAATAATAATCTTTCTGGGTATAAAAATCTGCATAAGCATACACAAACTTGCCATTCTCCTTAAAATCTTGTAATACCCCTCTAATTGCTTTAGTTTGAGTATACCCTGCAATTAAAAAATTATTATTGATACTTATCCCTTTAATTTTATCATCCGTCTTAGCTACTTTAATCGCATGAATAATCTCATCTAGACCTTGAGATTGTTGAAACAAACCTACAAAAGGATCGGTTTCATCACCACCTACATAATCTGTTATTGGATTTTGAATTTGTATTTCTAAAATGGAATTGCTTTTTACCGTTTTACCATCCTCATTACCACCTAACAAGGCAATGAAAATTAAAAACATTACGAAAAGCACTCCAAAAGCAATAAGACAGCCTAAAATAGCTGCCAACAGGTTTCCTAAAAATTTCATTAAAATTTCGTTATAAATTTGCCGCAAATATAACTAATGTTAAATTGTTTTATTTATTTTGTCACGCTATTATGAACAACCCCAAAACAATTTACCTATCACTAGGCAGTAATCTTGGAAACAAGCTATATAACTTACAAAGTGCAATTTTCAAAATCTCTGAAAATATAAGCACCCTAGACGCTATTTCAAATGTTTATGAAAGCGCATCGTGGGGTTTTGAATCAGATGATTTTTTAAATATCTGCGTTGCACTACAAACAAACATAGCTCCAGATAAATTATTACAGAAAATACATGTAATTGAAGAAAGCTTAGGCCGATTTCGTAATAAAAGTGAAGGTTATTTACCCAGAAACATTGATATAGACATTCTCTACTTTGGGGAAGATGTTATTTCAACAAAAGAATTAACCATCCCACATCCATCTTTACAACTAAGACAGTTTGTCCTTAAACCCTTGAGTGACATTGCACCACAATTCTACCACCCTATTTTAAATAAGGACACGCGTAATATGATTCAGATGTGTAAGGATAAAATTGGGGTCACTAAAACTGCTTTAAAACTTTATAAAACTAGAGAGCTACTTTTTTCTAAATTGAATTTTATAGCTATAGAAGGAAATATTGGTGCTGGAAAAACAACTTTAGCACATCAAATTTCTGAAGATTTCAATGCTAAATTAATTTTAGAGCGATTTGCAGACAACCCATTTCTGCCAAAATTCTATGAAGACCAAGCCCGTTATGCTTTTCCTCTTGAAATGTCATTTTTAGCAGAGCGCTATCAACAATTTACAGATGACACTACACAATTTGATTTGTTTAAAAGTTTTATGGTTAGTGATTATGACATATTCAAATCATTAATATTTGCCAAAGTCACCTTACAAGAGGAAGAATTTAAATTGTATCGGAAGGTTTTTAATTTCATGCATAAAGAGGTTAAAAAGCCAGGATTGTATGTGTATTTATATCAAAATACAGAACGACTTCTAGAAAACATTAAAAAAAGAGATCGAGACTACGAGCAAAACATAGCTTCAGATTATTTAGAAAAAATAAATCGAGGATATTTAGATTTTATTAAAAGTGCTCCCGAGCATAACACGCTAATTATTGATATTAGCGAACTCGACTTCGTACAGCAACCTGATGATTATAATTTTATAATTGATAAAATAGTTGCGTACAGTGTTTCCTTAAACAATTAAGATAATTTTCACATTTTATTTGCATAGTTAGAATGGTTTTACTTAATTGCAGCCCTTAAAGACATTTATTAAGGCATAAAAGTTCTTTTTTCGATTAGAATATTCATAATTTAATAAGTGACTTTAAACTAACTAACTCAAACTATATACAAAACCCTGACTTTTTAAAGTCAGGGTTTCTTATTTTCTAAAAAAAATGAGCTAATTTAATTTGGACCAAAAATCCCAAACAACAACCCCTGCACTTACCGAAATATTTAAAGAATGTTTAGTACCGTATTGTGGAATTTCAATAACGGTATCGCAATTAGTTACCACTTCCTGAGAAACACCTTTTACTTCATTCCCAAAAATTAGTGCATACCTTTTATGAGTTGCAACTTTAAATTCATTCAAAAAAATTGCATTTTCAGCCTGCTCTATTGCAATTGTTTCCACTCCTTCAGCTTGCAATTTTTTTACCACCTCAATTGTACGCTCCTCATATTCCCATGAAACACTTTCTGTAGCACCTAAGGCTGTTTTATGAATGTCTTTATGTGGCGGTTGAGCAGTTATGCCACACAAATAAATTTTCTCAATCAAAAAGGCGTCAGCAGTTCTAAAAACAGACCCTATATTATTCAAACTCCTAATGTTGTCTAAAATTAAAATAATAGGGGTCTTATTAGCCTCTTTAAACTCCTTGACATCCAAGCGATTTAATTCGCTATTTTTTAATTTTCGCATTGCTTTTTTGGTTCAAAAACTTATTTCAAAATATCAACAATAGTGATTAATACCTTGAGAAAATAGTACATTCGTTATTCTAACGATGATGCAAAAATAAGTTAATTATACAGCTTTTGGCAAAGACAGAAAAAAAGAAGGTAACTCCTTTAATGAATCAATATAATACCATCAAGAAAAAATATCCTGATGCGTTATTATTATTTCGTGTAGGTGATTTTTATGAGACTTTTGGTGAAGATGCTGTAAAAGCTTCTCAGATTTTAGGAATTACATTGACTCACCGTAATAACGGCGGAGACAGAACCGAGCTTGCCGGTTTTCCACATCATTCCGTAAACACCTATTTACCCAAACTAGTAAAGGCTGGGCTACGTGTTGCTATTTGCGATCAATTAGAAGATCCAAAACAAACCAAAACTATTGTAAAACGCGGTGTCACAGAATTAGTCACCCCGGGTGTTGCATTTAATGATGATATCTTAAATTCGAAAAGCAATAACTTTTTATGCGCCATTCATTTTGGAAGAAAACTTATAGGTGTTTCATTTTTAGATATTTCCACTGGTGAATTTTTGACTTCAGAAGGTAATGAAGATCAAATTGATAAATTATTACAGAATTTTGCTCCCAATGAAGTTCTAGTTTCAAAAGCGCATAAAAAAGAATTTGTTGAAATTTTTGGTAAGCAATTCCACACATTCTATATGGAAGACTGGGTATACCAGGAAGATTATGCCTTAGAAACCTTAACAAACCATTTTAAAACTGCAAGTCTAAAAGGTTTTGGAGTAGACCATTTAAATCATGGTGTTATTGCAGCAGGGGTTGCATTACATTACCTTTCTGAAACACAGCATAGACAATTACAGCATATTAGTAAGCTAGAACGTATAGCAGAAGAAGAACATATTTGGATGGACCGTTTTACCATCCGAAACTTAGAACTTTACCATGCGAATAATGTAAATGCAGTGACTTTATTAGATGTTATTGACAAAACTATTTCACCAATGGGTGGACGAATGCTAAAAAGATGGTTAGCCTTACCCCTTAAAAATATTGAAAAGATAAGAAGAAGACATCAGGTTATCGCTTATTTGTATCAAAATGAAACCATATTACAAAAATTACAACATCATATAAAACAAATTGGAGATTTAGAACGCTTGATTTCAAAAGTTGCCACAGGTAAAATAAATCCAAAAGAAGTTATCCAACTTAAAAATTCTCTTGAAGCTATTGTCCCAATTAAGCAACTAACCTCACATTGCGAAAATGATGCTGTAAAATTAATTGGTGATCAATTGCACTCTTGTGATTTGCTTCGTTCAAAAATCAAAGAAATGATTCACGAAGAGGCACCTGTGAATATGCTCAAAGGCACCACCATAGCAAAAGGGTATTCTGAAGAGCTCGATGAGCTTCGAGGATTAGCATTTTCTGGCAAAGATTACCTAAATAAAATGCTAGAAAGAGAAACTGAGCGCACAGGTATCACTTCTTTAAAAATAGCAGCAAATAATGTTTTTGGATATTATATAGAAGTTCGCAATACCCATAAAGATAAAGTTCCTGAAGAATGGATTCGCAAACAAACCTTAGTTAATGCCGAACGTTATATTACTGAAGAACTAAAAGAATACGAAGGTAAAATACTTGGAGCTGAAGAACGAATTCTAAGTTTGGAACAACAATTATTTTCCCAACTCATTGTTTGGATGCAAGAATATATTGCCCCAGTTCAAAATAATGCACAACTCATTGGACAATTAGATTGTCTATGTGGATTTACACAACTAGCCAAAGAAAACAATTATACAGAACCAATAATTAATGATGCTACAGCCATTGAAATTATTAATGGAAGACATCCGGTAATAGAAAAACAATTACCAATAGGTGAAGTTTATATTGCTAATAATGTCATCTTAAATAGAGAAGACCAGCAAATAATAATGATTACTGGACCAAATATGAGTGGTAAATCTGCCATTTTGAGACAAACAGCACTCATTGTTCTTCTTGCACAAATGGGAAGTTTTGTACCTGCTGAATCTGCCAAAATAGGTTTTGTCGATAAAATTTTTACGCGTGTTGGTGCGAGCGATAATATTTCAATGGGAGAATCTACATTTATGGTAGAGATGAATGAAACGGCTTCTATTCTAAATAACCTATCTGAGCGGAGTTTAGTACTCTTAGATGAGATTGGTCGAGGCACAAGCACTTATGACGGTATATCTATCGCTTGGGCAATATCGGAATACCTTCACGAACATCCTGCTAGAGCAAAAACGTTATTTGCCACGCATTATCATGAGATAAATGAAATGGCAACTACTTTTGATCGAATAAAAAACTATAATGTTTCTGTAAAAGAGTTAAAGGATAATGTGTTGTTTTTGCGAAAATTAACCCCAGGCGGTAGTGAACATAGTTTTGGAATTCATGTTGCTAAAATGGCTGGAATGCCTCAGCAAGTTATCAATAAGGCTAACAAAATTTTAAAGAAGTTAGAAAAATCACATTCTAGTGAAGAACTCACTGACAAGCTACAAGCTGCTCAAAATGAAATGCAACTTAGTTTCTTTAATCTGGATGACCCATTACTAATGCAAATTAAAGAAGAGATCACTCATTTAGACATAAATACCTTAACCCCAGTTGAGGCATTGATGAAATTGAATGAAATAAAACGACTTTTAACCAAAAAGAAAAACGCTTAAAAAATTTATGGCTTTCTCTAAACAACTGTTTTTTAGACCCTAAAGTCATTCACAAACATCGCAATAGTGGCGTGACAATATTTTTTGATTCTTTTCCACTAATTTTCTTTGGTTTTTATAGAATTGTATTAAATTTGCATCCGCATTTGTAACGAATGTGACGTTCTTTTAAAATAAAACATCAATTGCGAAAGTAGCTCAGGGGTAGAGCATCACCTTGCCAAGGTGGAGGTCGAGGGTTCGAATCCCTTTTTTCGCTCTTTAATGAATGTTGCATATCAACGTTTGTTAATATAGCCTAGCCTGTTAAAGGCAAGTAGGCTCGAGTGGTGGAATTGGTAGACACGTTGGACTTAAAATCCAATGGACATTAGTCCGTGCGGGTTCAAGTCCCGCCTCGAGTACAAAAACCCTTGTTAATCATCTGATTTTCAAGGGTTTTTTGTTTTACCAAAAATAATAAATAACGCAACCAAGGAATTCAAAATTTCAGAAAATTCCATAATGATGCATGGTACAGCCACTAGTTTTGCAATTATTAAAAGAAGCTTGAAAAAATAACTCCATTATCATTATAATATAAATTTGCAATATTTTCTTACATAATTCGTTTAATTCATCACAAACAGTAGTTTTACTATTTGTCAACAACAATAGCTAACCAAAGCACTTTATAATAAAATTATCTTACCCACAAATCATATGTTGATCCCAAATAAAATTGTTGTTCCCATCATGGTGGCAATTATGTTATTATTGTTTTTGTGTGATATATTTTTAGTTCAGGAACTAACACTGTATTTTTTTTATGCAGCCCTATTATTATTCTACTTATCAAATGTAGAATTAAAACACATGTATGCTTTGGCAATATTTGCCAGCTTTCTTATTGTTATACCTTATATTTTTGAATTTATAAATAATGTGTCATTCTTGTGGCTCTCTTTTTTCAATAGAACTATTTCACTAATCATACTCTGGACCATCACACTGATTCTTGGGAAATTCACCAATAAACAAGTACTCAAACCTTTTACTGAAGAAAAATGGGCTACCATCTGGGACTCATCACCAGACGGTTTTATGCTATTGCAAAACAATAAAATTAAGGATGTAAATTTAAGAGTATGCGAAATCCTTCAATTAGATAAAGACCAAATAGTAGGTAAAGATATTCTACAATTTACTCCAGAAATACAGCAAAACGGAATTCGAAGTCAAAAATTAGTCCATGAAAAACTCGATAAAGTCCTTAATGAGGGGAAACAAAAATTTGAACTAGATTCTTACGCTGCTAACGGAGAAATTATGCACTTGGAAGTCCACATGGATAAGATTAAATCATCTAAAGCAACCCAAGTTTTGTGTGTTATTAGGGATATTACCATCCATATACTTGCAAAAAAAGAGCTTTTACAAAATAAAGATCTTCTTGATCAAGGAGTTCGGTTAAAAAAATTAGGAATTTGGAAATGGGAGATAGCAACGAACGAAGTTGCCTGGAACGACCAGCTTTACGATATTTATGCGTATGAGGATACCTCCCAGAAAGTTAGTTTTGAAATATATCAAAGTCATTTTGCCGATGAGAATGTTAAAAAAAGGGTTTTGGACAAAATTCACCATTGTTTAGAAACCGGAGAAGAATACTTTGTAAAGTATCATATCAAGGACAAAACTGGCCAAATAAAGCATTTATCCACCATTGGTAAGTTGATCCATGATGAAAATGGCAAGCCCAAATATCTATATGGAGTTTGTTCTGATGAGACTGAAACCGAACTAAACTTAAAAAAACTTGAAGAATCTACCCAGTTGATTCAATTCATCTTCGACAATGTTCCACAGAGTATATTCTGGAAAGACGCCAATTTTAAATTTCTGGGTGCAAACCAGCAATTTGTTACAGATTGTGGATATCAAAATGTTTCTGAAATTATTGGAAAAACAGATTTTGAATTGGGGAATCTGACCGAGACAGAAATAGATAATTTTTTAAAAATTGATAAGGAAGTTTTAAGAACTGGGGAAAGAAAATATGGTATTTATGAAGCTAAAAACAATTTGGATATTTCTAATTTATATTTTAGAATCACAAAAGCACCCCTTAAGGACAGAGAAGGGAAACAAATAGGAATTATTGGAACCTGTGAAAATATAACCGAGAAAATAATCAACGAGAATAAAATTAGGGCGAGTGAGAAAAAATTTAGAACCATTTGGGAAAGCTCTCCTGAAGGGTTTTTAATTCTAGAAAAAGGTCTAATCAAAGAAATTAATCCCCGTCTAAGTCAAATAACTGGTTTTAGCAAAGAAGAGCTCATAGGCAAAAACCCATTGTATTTTTCACCTGAATATCAAGAAAACGGAGATTCAAGTGCCAAAATATTACAAAAGCGCATAAAAAATGTTGTAAAAGAAAGCTACCAAGAATTAGCCTGGACTATCAACACTCAAAGTGGTGAAAAAAAATATATGAGCGTTTATATATCTTTACTTCCAATGGACAATACCACATATGTACTCTGTGCCGTACATGATGTCACGAAACAAATTCTAGCTGAAAGGGAACTCACCTACAATAAAAACCTATTAGATCAAGGGGTTGAAGCAAAAAAATTAGGGATCTGGCAATACTTTATAAAAGAAGATAAGATAATTTTTAATGAAGAAAAATATAAAATATTTGGATATGACGATTTCACTTTACAAATAAATCTAGAAGAGTATTTGTCCTTCATAATTGATGACAAAGAAAAAGAAGTTGTACTAGAAAGAAAGGGTGAATGCATAAGAACAGGAAAAGAATTTACATCAGAGTATCGTATTAGGGATAAAAAGGGAAAAATAAAATACATTTCTACTACAGGAAAACTTGTAAAAAATGTTATGGGAAATCCTGAATACATCTATGGGATAAGCACCGATGAAACTGAGCACGAACTTGCTAAACATGAAATAAAGGAGTCCCAACAATTCCTACAGCTTATTTTAGATACTATTCCACAAAGGGTTTTCTGGAAAGACAAAGATTTAAGGTTTTTAGGCGTTAATCAAAAATGTGCAGAAGACAGTGGGTTTTCTAATGTAGAGGATATTGTTGGAAAAACGGACTTTGATCTACCATGGTCAAAAAATGAAATCGAAGCGTTTAGAAAAGACGACCTAGAAGTCATGAAATCTGGCCAATCAAAATTTAAAATCATAGAACCGCAAACAAAAAAAGATGGTACTGTATCTTACGTAGTGACCAATAAAATGCCCTTGAAATCATATGATGGTCAGATCATAGGTGTTTTAGGTACTTACGAGGACATTACCGATCGAATTTTGGCTGAGGAAAATAAGCTAAAACACATTCAAGAAATAGAAAGCAAAAACAAAGAACTAGAACAATTTGCTTATATAGCCAGTCATGATCTACAAGAGCCACTACAAACACTCACTAGTATGACTGAGCTCTTGACCCAATTATACAGCAACAAATTAGATGTACAAGGACATCAAATGATGGCTTACATTAATGATGCCAGTACTAGAATGAAAATCCTTATCAAAGGTCTTTTAGATTATAGTAGAATAGGACAAAATAGCGAACTGACTCTTATTGATTGCAACCAATTAGTGGAACTGGTTCAAAAAGATCTTTCTTCGTCCATAGCAGAAAGCAATACCACTTTATACATAGAGCAACTACCAACAATAAATGGATATGAAACTGAGTTATATCTTTTATTTCAAAACTTAATTGGTAACGCCATAAAATATAAAAGTGAAAGACCTTTGGAAATATATATTAGTTCGCAAAAAAAGGATAAGCATTGGGAATTTAATGTAACTGACAATGGTATTGGAATAGATCTAAAATTTAAGGATAAAATATTCGTTATTTTCCAAAGACTCCACGCAAGAAATGAATATGAGGGCACAGGCATTGGGTTAGCACATTGTAAAAAAATAGTTGATCTACATGAAGGGAGAATATGGGTAGATTCTAAAATTAACGAAGGAAGCACATTTAATTTTACACTAAGCGACAGTATAATATGAAAAAAATAGAAAATTTAGAGTGTATTTTACTTATTGATGATGATGGAGCTGTTAACTTCATTAATGAATTGATTATAAAAAAAGCGGGTATAAGAACTCATGTCCAGACAGTAATCAATGCGCAGCAAGGTTTGGATTATCTTATACGAGCAGGAGATTTTTTAGAATTTTCTCATAGTGTACAACCAGGAATAATTTTTTTAGACATTAACATGCCCGGGATGAATGGTTGGGATTTTTTAAGTGAATACAAAAAACTACCAAAGCAACAAAGAGATCAAACGGTTGTTGTTATGCTTACAAGCAGTATTAATCCTGACGACAAACAAAAGGGTGAAAATCATCCAGAAGTAGTTGCATTCATGAACAAGCCCCTATCAAAAGATTCCATTATGGAAATAATAAAAGCTCATTTTGCTAAATTTCCAATAGAAATTGAATAAGAAATCTAATCCCATTAATTTTTTAGATAAACTTCTTTTAATTCTATAAGCATATTGAAAACGTTTTTAACACGACTATTTTTTACTACGTACAACAAACCTCTTTAATCATATAACTAAAGAGGTTTACCGTATTTAAAATATGTAATGATAAAAATAATTTAAACGGTTGGTTTACCGTTTAATCGTTTTTCAATTTTACGTTTAATCACAGTCAGTCTTTTCATGACATCCATGATTTCTTCCTTTTTATCTTTTTTATATATTTCATTAAGCTCCAATATCAACGCTTTTACCTCTCTTGAGGCTTCTACTCTATTACTAGTAGTCATTCCGGACATTTTTCGGCTTTCAAATTCCAATGCTCTATCCATTACATCCATAACAAAAATAATTTACTGTTAATCTAATTTTTTTTAATTTACAATCAGCCTAATACCAATTAAAAATTACTTTCTTTCTGATACTAACAAGATACATAGCTTTTAAAGCTAGTCACCTTTAAATTTAACTACAACCCTCTATTTGTAACACTCATTTTAAGTGTTTTAAAAATTAAACAACGATTAATTTTCAATTGTCAAACATATTTTAGATGAAGTATCTAAGCAAATAAAAAGATAAGAATATGTTAAATCTTATGAACAAAAATACTCATTGTTTAGTTATTGCAATCATTCATTAAACAAAATAACAATATTTTAACCTTCTTGATTTATTCAATGCCTCTAATTCGAAAAAGCAGGTATCAATACTATTAAATATATGTCGTTAATTTACGAAAATACTTACAAAATACGTAATTAATTAAACTGTTTATAAATTATACATGCTAGCTGAACCTTTGAATTATATCAAACCTTCAAATTAATCTAGAACAACCACAAAATGCTAGTCAATAAACTGAAGTAAAAAAATGATTAGGGAAATACTAAATTACTCTTTACTATTTTTTAAGATCCAATCCAATTCAGGATCTATTTCATTAAGCCTATCCTCCCTCGTAGGTATTATTTTAATATCTGGCTGTACACCATATCCATTCTCAGGATTTTGATAAGGTGCCTGAATTTGGAACAACCCAAAATTTAAACCAACTTTAGAATGAGGTAATCTAACAAATTTATACATTCCAGCAACTGTACCATTATAATGACCTCCAGTTTCTTCACCTACAAAAATGGCTCTTCGAGTAGCTTTTAGATTTGTAGCTAAAATCGCAGAAGCAGAAAAAGAATTTCCATTTATCAGTACATATATTTTTCCCTTATAATTCAGTGGATTAGGTTTTCTATTTTTTCTTGAACTTGCAAACTTATAATAACGAATTCCATCTTTTTTACTTCCTTTCAAGAGTTCTATCACTATTGCACTTGGGGCTACTAAAATCCCTATTGTGTTCCTAAAAAAAGAGGCGCTACTAGAGATTGATGCTTTTAAAAATGGTACCCTAGTAAGTGTTTCTCCTTTTTCTATAAACTGATGATTTTCCGCTACTAAATAGGTATACAACTTTGCAATTTCATCTAGCCTTCCCCCAGTATTATCTCTTAAATCTATAATGAGATTTTCCGTCTTTGCAGAATCTATTTTTGTAAATACTTCTTTATAGAAATTTTTATAATTACCATTATTAAAATTTCTAATTTTCATATACGCTATAGTACTATCTGCACCAATAAAATTAAAGTTTCTAGTGTATTTTTTTTTAGCTTTAATATAACCATACTTTAAATTATTTTCTCGAGTAGTTTTTGCTTTCTTCTTTTTTAATTTCCTTTCTTCTTTAGTTAACTTAATAGTTTTAGTTCCTTTTATCGAATCTTTTAAACTGCTTTTCTTTATTAAAGAATCTTTCTGAATTCTTCGAAACATTTTAGTATAAATTGAATCTTGTTTTTTAAACGTAATTGGCAAACTATCTAAGTAGCCTTTATCTTTAAAATAAATACCAGAAAATCGTAGCCCAATAAACCTGTCTTGAAATGTAGTATTATACCCATCTGAAGAAAATAATTTTTTGTAATCCGCGATTAGGCTACCAATAGGCACTTCGTTAATTGCTAACACTTCAGCCCCAACAAGTGTACTATCGGTACCATAATTTGCTTTAACCATAAAGGCGTCTTTAACACGTTCAAAATCCAAATCATAAAATTCAAATTTCTTCTTTGCATTTTTTTTTCTTTCTTTTTTTGAGTATCTTTTTGATGGTGGACTTATCGAAATATGACCTTGACGAACTTCAGAAACCACTGGCGCCAATTTCTTATAAAAGCCAAAACTCGTCATAGGAGTAGTTATCGTTTGTTTTAAACTATCGAATTTAAAATCTAACTTTTCTTTAGAAACAAATTGATATAATTTTGGATGTAATTTTTTTAACTTTCTATAGGATATATCTATATCATTATGAAGATCTTCTGGAGAATGCAGTCTTCCTATTTTAGTATTATATTTTTCTGCACTTACGCACGAAAATAAAAGCAACAATAAACTAAAAAGGCAAAGTAACTTTTTCATAAGAATAGTATAGTAAAATTAAAAATGCAACCGAAATTATAAAAACAACTCCTCTACTTAAAACAATTTTTGTGCCATGAAAATACTATTTTATATTAAACTCCATTGCAGCACTAAGGATTTAATTACCTTTAGTATTATGTCGTCATCCTATGATTAGAAAAATTCTATATACTTTATTGGTAATTATTATTCTATTTACCATCACAATGTTACTGTGTGATTTTATCATTGATCATTCTTCTAAAGGAAAAACATATACTTCTGTTCAAAAGATACCTAAAACTAGAGTTGGTATTGTTTTAGGTACCTCTAAAAGACTTACTACTGGACATCCAAATAGATATTACGCCTATAGAATACAAGCAACTGTAGCGCTTTTCAATGCAAAAAAAATAGACTTCATTTTGGTAAGCGGTGATAATGGTAGCAGGTATTACAACGAACCGAATACTATTAAAAAAGATTTGATTCATGCAGGAATCCCTGAAGAAAAAATATTTTTAGATTATGCAGGATTTAGAACTCTAGACTCTATGGTGCGTGCTAAAAATATTTTCGGACTGGATAGTGTTACTGTGATTTCTCAAAAATTTCATAATGATCGCGCCATATACCTCGCTAAAAACAAAGGTCTTTACGCAATAGGCTTCAATGCAAAAGATATTTCTGGAACTAATGGTTATAAAGTTCAACTAAGAGAATATTTTGCGCGTGTAAAAGTTTTCTTAGATTTAATAACCAATAAGCAACCCAAATTTTATGGAGATAAAATCGAAATAAAATAAATCGGTTTACCATCAAATTACAAGGCAATCTAACCATGTCAAAAATTAAATCGTTTGTAAAAAATCTTGGTCCGGGGCTATTATTTGCAAGTATGGCCATTGGAACCTCACACCTTGTTTTATCTACTAAAGCAGGCGCACAGTACGGGTGGATTATGGTCATTCCAATTCTGTTAGCCAATATTCTCAAATATCCCTTTTTCGAGTTTGGAATCCGATACACCAACATCACCGACAAGACCTTAATTGAAGGCTATTTAAAGAGAGGAAAAGGCTATCTATGGTTTTACGCCATTATCACACTAGTAACCACCTTTACTATCCTAGCAGCATTATATACGGTTACTGCCGGACTTTTCATTAATCTTATACAAGTTCCTGAATTAACTATGACAAAAGCAACTTTAGGCCTTTTCATATTTATAAGTGCGCTATTAATTTTAGGGAAATATAAACTTCTAGAGCTTTCTTTGAAGCTGGTTGTTTCCATTTTATTTATAGCATTAATTGCCACAACAGCCGTGGTGCTATTTAATGGTAAAACTACATCAGTTACTAACTTTATAAGCCCTACCATTTTTGATGAAGCAGGAATATTATTTTTAATAGGTCTAATGGGATGGATGCCCACCACTGTTGAAGCATCTAGTTGGGTAAGTCTTTGGAGTATTGAAAAATTCAAACTCACCAATAGTAAACCTTCATTAAAAGAAGCATTACTAGAGTTCAAAACAGGTTATATTTTAACATCTGTCTTTGCCATTTTTTTTCTAATTATAGGCTGGATGACACTATACGGATCCAACACAGTACTTAGTGAAAGTGCCATAATTTTTGCAGATCAGCTAGTTACTCTATTCACCTCAAATATTGGGACATGGGCATATGCTCTTATTACAATTGCAGCATTTTCAACTATGTTCAGTACTTGTATGACCGCCCACGATGCCTTAGCAAGAGTTAGTGTAGCTATTATTGAATTACTTACTCCTAACTTTAAAAAGAAAAACAAAAAATACTATTTTACTTATGCAGTACTCATACTTGCGATTATTAATTTTATTGTAATTGTAAGATTCGGCACCAGTATGGGAAAATTGATTGCTCTTGCTACTTTTGTATCGTTTGTTGTAGCGCCAATAATAGGTTATATGAATTATAAAAATGTGATGAGTGATGACCTTCCTTTAGAATATAAGCCCAAAAAAGCCATTCAACTATTAACCTTCTTTGGCATTCTATTTTTAGCGCTATTTTCTATTTATTATTTCTGGATTGTACTTTGGCAATAAAAGACTATTGCAATTCTTCATAATTCAAAATAGAAATTAATGATCTCACATTTTGGTTATGCAAAAATTCGAGACAGTAAACACCATCTTTACATTGATTAATTAATTGACTTTCGCCATAACCAACAGTTTGCTCTATATTTTCTGGAGCTACCCCTTTTTGTAATAAATATTTTTTAATAGCCTCAGATCTATTTCTAGATATTATTAAATTATTAGCACTACTACCTCTACTATTTGTATGGGTCTCTATTTTAAGTTTAATTGTTGGGAAATTTTTCACTACTTGAACAACCTTATCCAATTCTAATGCAATTGCATCAGAAATTATACTAGTACCAATCTCAAAATAAAATTTCCTCGTTTTAATTACCGTTTTGTTCTCTTTCTGCTCAACTACATCATGAATAAAAGGTAAGTTTATTCCTAAATTATAATTTTTACTATCCTCTTCATTTTCAACTACAAAAGACTCTAAAAATATTCCATATCCTTTTTTACTAGCTTTAATACCATATTCCTTTCTAAAAGGAATCTCAAACTGATACTTCCCATCTTTATCACTAACGACTTCTTTTAATACTTCTTTTTCTTTATCTAAAAGAGATACAACTACTTTCTCTATACTTTTTCCAGTTGCTGGATTAACAACTACGCCCCTAACAGCTAATGTTCTGAGACCGGGTTTTTCTGCAACCTTAAAACCATAAATATCATCATTACCCTTACCACCTTCTCTATTGGATGAAAAATAACCTAAAAAGCCTCCAGATTCATTATTCTTAATTATAAAACCAAAATCATCATTCGAGCTATTGATTCCTCTACCCAAATTAACAGGAATACTAAAGACATCATCTTGCTCCATATTAGCGGTATAAATATCCATACCTCCAAGTCCGTAAAAAATATCTGATGAAAAGTATAAGCTTCCGTCAAAAATAAAAGGTGCTATTTCATTGCCTGGTGAATTTATTCTGGGCCCTAGATTTACAGGAGCAGACATAATTTGTCCATTATTGGTATTTACATAATAAATGTCTGTGCCGCCATACCCGCTTTCAAAATTAGCCGCAAAAAACAATTTACCTGTCTTAGTCTCATAAAATGGATAGTAAAAAGAAGTACTTAAATCTCTAAGTAGATACTGAAATCTACCTTTATCATTAACTAAACCAATCGCCAATGTATTCTTCCCATTTTTATCAAATATTAATTCATCACGATCTGCATTAGAGAGCATATAAATAATATCATCCAAAGCTTCCGCGTAATACGGAGTAGCTTTATGAAAATTTGAATTTGGAATTTTAGAAAAAGCTCTTGGTATAGTCACATCGCCATCGGGTTGTATTCTCCCTGAATAAATATCTAAATAAGATTCTCCCGAAGGCTCATATATACCTCTTTTCTCATTCTTTCTCCCGCTGGTAAACAATAATTCATCTTTATAAAAAGCTGGAGAAAAATCGGCTTGGGCACTATTCAAATAACAATTAAAAACAAAAAACTCTAAGCTTCTTGTTTGATTTTTTTCTAGTAATTCAAAATTAAAATCTGAGTTCTCGTGTAATTCTTTGGATAAGAAAGCTGAAGATTTTGATAAGAAATAATTTAGGTTTTCATCACTATCGGCTTTACGAACTGCTAACAATAGTTTGTTTATATAGCTATTCGCTAAGGTACTGTCTTTAGCATATCTATCTTTATAAATACGAGCTGCGTTTTTATAATCTTCAGTCTTAAGATAAGCGTCTGCGAGGTTTAGATACTGTTGATTGTTTAGTGTGTTTTTTGCTTGTTCTTTCGTATATTCTCTTATCGCATCTTTATAAGCATATTCAAAAAAGTAATAATCACCCTTTGAAACTTTTTGTGCAAAAGTTAATGTACTAGACATCAAAAAAAACAATATGATATTTCTTAGTTTCATTTTCATGCGTTATTATTAAAAGAATCTTGGAGTATCAATCTGTTTTGGTTTGCCTTTAGTGCTACCATTTTTATTGTCATTATCTTTTGAACCGCCTCCTTTACCTAAGTAAAACTTAAGAATTACTTCATGAGAACCATCATTATACCCCGAAAAACCATTGGTACTATAATCATATGAATATCCTAAAAAAGTACTGTTAGAAATTTGAATACCAGCCATACCACTAACCGCATTATCAAACCTATAAGAAGCACCTAAAGTTACTAGATCACTTATTAGAAAATTAGTCGAAATATTGGCATTTAAGGGTAATCCTTCTAAATAATTTAAAAGAAATGCAGGTTTAAATTTTAATCCGTCTGAAATATCAAAAACATATCCTCCAATTAAATTAAACTGAGGTCTATCTTCGATGAAGACTGAAACATCGTCATTGTAAACCACATTTGTTAAAAAATTCGGTACCGAAACTCCAGTATACCAATTTTCTCCATAGAGAAATACCCCCGCACCAACTGTAGGGTAAAAATTGTTAAATGAATCTTGCTGATTCAAAAGTGGTTCATTAATTATTTCAAAACTACCTTTAGAATAATCAACATTCAACAAAGCACCTCCAGCATCAATTCCAAAAGAAAGTTTGGTATTATCAGATACTTTCACTTGAAAAGAATAAGCAAAATCAAAATAGGTTTGAGTTGAAGGGCCCAGTTCATCATTAATTATATTTACACCCAAGCCATTTTTTTTATTAGAAAATGGAAGATTAACCCCGAAACGCATTGTTTTTGGAGCTCCAGGAACGGAAATCCATTGCGCCCGGTAGGTCCCGGCGATTTCTGCATTTTCAACGGTACCAACATATGCCGGATTAAAGCTACCTATATTATACATGTATTGGGTATACAGAGGTTCTCTTTGTGCATAACTAAAATTAACTACACCTAAAAAACCTACAAGCAACCAAAATCTATATATTTTCAATCTATTCATTTTACAAGTGCTTAACATATTATCTTATAATTTGAATCCATCCTTTTTCAATAGGCGAGCCATCACCTAAATCCAAAATATAATAATATGTTCCTTTTGGCAAGTTGCCATTTTTACCAGTTCCGTCCCAAGTATTGTCATACCCTATAGCCTTATAGACTTGATTACCATATCGGTCAAATATTTCAAGTGCATTGTTTGGATAGTCTTCAATACAATTAATAACTAAATAATCATTAGTACCATCACTATTTGGTGAAAACTGATTAAACAAGAACCCACATTCATCAGTAGAGGGTTTTATGACATCAACTACAAGTGATGCTATATTATTGCTAGCATTGCTATCTATTGGAAAAGAAGCTGTTACCTCAACCGTATTTATATAATCCCCATTTTCTAAAATTTTAACTCTTATTGTAAGAAAATTGATATCGTTTCCTTGAATTTCCTGAAGACTCCATACCCCAGAACTTGGATCATATGATCCTGAAGTAACATTGTGCGAAATGTATTCAAATCCTCTAGCATTTGTAATAATTTCATCAATTGAAATTGCCACAACGCGATCAGCACTTAGATTGGCTAATGTTATAGTAAATACAATCTCATCATCAACAGAAGGCTCTAATACATCTACCTCTTTTAATATTTCAAGATCTATAGGATCTGGGGCACAATCTAGTGTTAAATTAGGATCACATGGGTCTAAATGATCTGTACCATTGGCAATCTCAACACCATCGCTAATTCCATCACCATCGGTATCACACATACCAACAGTATTATCTGGCACACATGGATTTGTATTTGCTGGATCTAATTGATCAACTACACCATCCATATCACTATCAAGTACATTAGAATCTAAGGCATCAATAATTCCGTCTAGATCTTCATCCAATGGATTGGCAATAGCATCACCTACTTCTACTGCATCTAGGATACCATCACTATCAGAATCCTCATTATTTGGATTGGTACCGATAGCAACCTCATCATCATCACTTAAACCATCATTATCAGAGTCGATAATACATTCATTAACGGTAACTGTAATAGTGGCAGATTGATCAGAACACGGGGCTAAAGCAGTATCTGTGGTAAATGTAAAAGTATAATCACCTAAAGGAGCATTTTCAAAATCAACGGTATTTGAATTGGTAATTACTAAAGAATTAGATGGATCAGCAGTAATTGCCCAGGTACCTGAAACATTCATTGTAAGTCCAGTTCCCAAATCTATAATAGTGGGATAATCTGCTCCAATTATATTACATACATTCAACGGTGTTGCTACTACCTGAACTATAGGCTCGTTGTTAATGATAGCAACCACAGCTTGTCGATCAGATAAGCACCCTTCCAAACTAGCCTCAACATAATATGTAGTAGTTGCAGTTAAATTAGGAGTTGTAAAACTAGGTGAATTTTCTTGTATTGGCATAATACTTGAAAGTGAACTATACCAGTTGATAACACTACCATCAGTAGCCGCAGCATTTAATGTCATAATTCCCTCAGTACATAAAGCATTTTCTATAAAACTTAATATTTGAGGTTTTGTTTTCAGTATAATAGATACTGATAACACAGGACTTGCACAATTATTAGCCTCATCTAAGAAAAAAGCATAATAAGTACCTTGCTGTGATACTACGGTGTTATTTAAATACACATCGGTTCTCGTATAGTCATTACTTCTACTCCATATTAAAGTGGTTCCATTTGGAGCGGTACCACTTGTATATTCTGCAAGGTCTTGACTAAAAGTCGCCCCTTCATCTACACAAAAAGTCGTAGGCACATCTGCGATTAATTGCGGCGGACTATTCCCCGCATCACAAGTAGTACATGCCGTAACAAAAACAGTAACCTCAATACTTTCAATAGGGCAAGCAGGTGCTCCTGCATAATTTGGCGTATACGTATACAGGTAAGAACCTATAGGCTCCCCATTATAGCTAACAGTATTTCCACCACCAATCACCGTATTTTCCCCTGAAGGACCTTCAATCAAGTTCCAAACACCACCAGTTGCTTCACCAGTAAGAGTATCATCTAAATCAATTGTAGTTCCTATTCCCAAAATGCCTTGATTACATGCTTTATTATTACTACTTAGTGTCCCTAATGATGGGGCTGTATCAAAAGTAATTGTCGGCAAACTAACTACTGGACTAATACAAGTATTCCCATTTTCTGTTCCGAAATAAAAACCATAAAAAGTGCCGCCTGTGGTAATAATTGAAGAGGCTAGAAAAGAATTTGAGTCATTCGGATCAGGATTAGCATTTGTACTCCAACGTAGCGTTGTCCCTGAAGGAGCATCTTTTGTAACAAAACTTGATAAATCTACTTCAACGCCTGAACAATATTGTGTTTGAAATGTGCTTAATATTGGAGGTGCAGTTGGACCCGCAGAACATCCATCATTATCAACAATAGTTACCTCAGCATTACTACTAGTATTGTCCGCTACTTGAAAAGCATTGTTACTCGTACCCGTTAAGAGAATTGTAACCTTTTCATTGCCCTCAAATGCAGTATCATCAACAGGTATTATAGTAAGCTCTACTTTTCTAAATCCATCCTCAATAATTACACTAGTACCTAAATTGGTATAATCTGTACCCGTTGTAGCAGTTCCACCCAATATATAATTCACCGTAACGCCCCCACCTGTATTGTTCGTAGATCCTAAATCTATTTCAAATGTCCCTGTACTATTTGCAGGTGTTGCTTCAGTCGAAATAGCATCTGTTGTAGTTACTACAACCGTAGCTTGACTCAAACCCAAAAAAGGCATGCAAAACACCCCGATTATAAGTAAAAACCTTTTTAAAAAACATGCAGATGTACACTTAAAAAGTGAATTATATAACTTATGAATCTTCATGATGTAAATTTTAAAAAACACTGTAAACACAATACTTTATCCCATTCTTTAAGAAACATCAATATTACTCAAAAAAATAGGCAAATCGCCCAAAAATAGGGCGAAATACAGCTTTCATCGGTATAAAAATTAACTCAAAAAAATAATTTAAACTCGCTAAACTATTATGGCCGAAATTGCTTCAGCATTTGGGTCAATTTTTTTTACTAATCCCTGAAGTACTTTCCCTGGTCCTACCTCGGTAAATAATGTTGCGCCGTCTTTTATCATATTCTGAACACTCTGTGTCCATTTTACTGGTGCTGTAAGTTGAGAAATTAAGTTTTTCTTAATTTCATCTGCACTTAATACAGCAGTAGTAGTAACATTTTGATAAATTGGACAAGATGGTTTACTGAATACGGTATTCTCAATTGCAGCCGCTAACTCTTCACGAGCGGGCTCCATTAAAGGGGAATGAAAAGCGCCCCCAACAGGTAAAACCAAAGCTCTTCGCGCTCCTGCCTCTTTCAATTGCTCGCAGGCAATAGTTACAGCTTCAACTTCTCCAGAAATCACTAATTGACCTGGGCAATTATAATTTGCTGCAACCACAATACCCGGCACTTTGGCACATATATTTTCAACCACTTCATCGGCTAAAGCCAAAACAGCTGCCATAGTACTAGGTTTTAACTCACAAGCTTTTTGCATCGCTAAAGCCCTTTTAGAAACTAGTTGTAATCCGTCTTCAAAATTCAAAGTTCCATTGGCTACTAAGGCAGAAAACTCTCCCAGCGAATGACCAGCTACCATATCTGGCTTAAAGGCATCACCCATAACCTTACTCATAATTACAGAATGCAGAAAAATTGCAGGCTGTGTCACTTTCGTTTCTTTTAATGCATCAGGAGTACCTTCAAACATAATATCGGTAATATGAAATCCAAGAATATCATTGGCTTGTTCGAAAAGATCTTGTGCAATTGGGTATTTTTCATAGAGATTTAAACCCATTCCTACAAATTGCGCCCCTTGACCTGGAAATATATATGCGTTCATCGTTTTCATTCTTTAATTATACCACAAAAATAGTGATAATATTTATTTCCAATTTCATATTGCTAATCCTTAAACCAACCAGAGTACATCACATAACTTTCGGCTATTCTATCAATCTCTCCTGTACTTAATTCGGGACTAATATCCTTTATTTTTTTTGCTGGCATACCTGCAAAAATACTCCCAGAAGTAACATGGGTTCCTTTTGTAAGCACAGCACCTGCAGCTATTATACTATTACTTTCTACAATACAATCATCCATTACAATGCTTCCCATGCCTATTAAAACATTATCATGTATTGTGCAGCCATGAACAATTGCATTATGCCCTATGGAAACATTATTGCCAATTGTTGTCGGTGATTTTTTATAGGTAGCATGTACAACAGCCCCATCTTGTATATTTACTTTGTTGCCTATTTTTATAAAGTGGACATCTCCTCTAAGGACAGCATTAAACCAAACACTACATTCATTTCCCATTGAAACTTCACCAACAATAACGGCATTTTCTGCAATGAAACAATCTTCACCAATCTCTGGTGTTTTACCATTTATGGTTTTTATAATCATGTATTTAAATTTTTTAAATTATTAGGATAACGAAACTGACTATTAATTTTTAACTAGTATATGTCTCACTATTTGGTGCTAATTATATTATTCATAATAAGCCAATAAAGCCGCCTTCTTTGAAGCCGAAACTAAGAGTTCTTTTCCGTTAGAAACAATAACACTTCCTCCTTTTCCTTTTACATATTTTACCACTTCATTCACATTTACCAAATACGATTTATGAATTCTAGCAAAAGTGAAATCTGACAATGCGTCTTCAAAATACTTTAAAGTCTTACTTACCACAATCCTTTTATGTTCTAGATATATTTCCGTGTAATTATCATCTGCTTTACAATAGATAATATCAGACACATTTAAAACTTGAAAGCCGTCTTGTTGTGGTATCGTAATTTTACCATCTACACATTTTAATTTAGGCTTTAAAATTTGGTCCTCTAATGCATTTTCCTTTATTCTGATTTCTTTGACATAAGCTACCGCCTTTATGAGTTCATCGATACTTATTGGTTTCATTAGATAATAAGCGGCGTGATTATTTAATGCATCCATCGCATATTGATTATAGGCAGTTACAAATACCGTTTCAAAAGTACGATCAGGAACTTGATCCAATAAATCAAAGGCGTTCCCAAAAGGCATTTCTACATCTAAAAAAACCAAATCTAAAGTATTCCTTTCAATTAATGCAAGACCTTCTTTTATAGTTGAAGCTTCTCCTATTAAATTTACATCATTACAATATTTGGCTAAATAATTTCGCAGAATTTCTCTGCTATTTGCTTCGTCCTCTATAAGTATTGCGTTTAATTTCATTTATCCTTTTTTAAAGTAAAAACTACCTTAGTCCCTGTGCCATCTAATTGGTAATTGGAAATAAAAACATCTACTTTATCTTTGTACATATCATTTAGAATATCAATTCTTTTCTTAATATTCCCCATACCCTTTGACTTCTGTTTCTTCTGATTGCTTGTTTTTAATGCCGCAGATTTCTGACGCCCAATACCATTATCTGTAATTATAATTTCTATAGTATTTTCATCTTTTTTCTTTAAATCGATTTTTAGAAATCCTTTTTCGTCTTTATATCTAAGACCATGCCATATAGCATTTTCGATATATGGTTGCAGTAACATTGGAGGAATCTCAAAGGCAGCTACATCTATATGTTCTCCAATCTTTATCTCATAATCAAATTTATCTGAAAAACGAGAATGTTCTAATTTTGTATACAGCTCTAAGAGTTCTAATTCTTTTGAAAGGGGAATAAAATCCTCTTCAGAATTTTCTAAAACTGCTCTCATTAAGGTAGAAAAATCACTTAAATACCTATTTGCACTACGCTCATCACTTTTGGCAATATAGTTATTAACCGAGTTTAGTGCATTAAATATAAAATGCGGATTCATTTGAGATCTTAGTGACTTAAGAGCTAACAAATTATTCGCTAACTTTTGTTGCCGATTGCTACGATAAAAAAAGTAAGTCGTTAAGCCTAATAATAACATTCCAAAAATCAAGGAGTAAATCAACCATTTTTGACGTTCCACCAATTTTTCACTGGTAATTGCTAAATCATATTTACTCTGATACAATTCGCGTTCTTTTTCTAATCCTGATATTCTGCTCTGTTTTGAGGCTATCTCTCTATTAAATCTTGCTGCCCTAGAAATCTCTTGCTCTTTACGAACATAAAGTGTATCGACCATTGCCACATATTTTTGATATGTTTCGTAGGCTTTTGAAAAATCGCCCTGATATTCATAGACTTCAGACAACCTTCTTGTAGCATCTTTCTGAACGATCAAATCATCATCATCGCCAGCTTCTTTTATGCTTTCTTCTAAAAACGGTATTGCCTGAACATATTTTTCTTGAGACAACAAGGCATTCCCAATTTTGTATTTAATACGTTGCGTAGAAATAGAATCGGAAGTACTAGTTGTATTGACTGTTTTAGGAACTTTTCTACTATTTTGATTTAATTCTTGAAAATCTTCTAAACTTTTTTTACGAAGTGTTATTTCTTTATCGTACTCATTATTCTTATTGTAAAAATCAGCTACTTTTTCTTTCTCTTGTACTGCCCTTTGCGGTGTTTGTTGTTTTGAAAGTTCTAATGAATTTCCATAATACATTTCTGCCTCTTCCAATTGATTATCTGCTGCATAGGTATCTGCAATCTTAGAATTTAAATCGGTTATTTTTGGTAAAATCGAATTAATTTTTGCTAGACTAAGCCCCATATTGTAATTCTCAATAGATTTATTTGTATTGCCTAAACCCTTGTAGGCATCACCCAATCCTTCATAGATTTGCACTTTATCCAATGTTGATATTCCTGATTTCTTTACTAGGGTTGAAAATATACTTTCCGCATTTTTAAACTCCCCGCTGAATACATAACTTTTCCCTAAAAGCAATTCTGTTTTTGTTGATTTTTCAGCAACTAATGCGTCTTTATAGCTATTTATCGCCAAATCATACTGCTTGTAATATTGATAAATTTCACCTAGTGTAGTATATGATTTAGCCAGTTCGGTTTTATTCCCATTTGCCCCTAATTGCCCTATTGCTTTCGTAATAAAATCAATGCTTTTCTCAATGCTTGTCTTTTTAAAAAAATTAGCAGAATCTAAGTAGGTTTGATATTGAGAAATAGTACGTTTTGACAAAGCCTTATTCTCCTTTTTATCTACAGGATCATAGTCTTGCACTAGAACATCAACATCTTCAGCACTTCTAACTCTATGTATTACTGTTCGAAATTCAATGCTCTCAAAGCGCAATTCATCACCAACTATTGCTTTAATTTTAAATTCACCTAATCCGTTGGTAACGGCGTAACCACCACTAGTGGTAGTAACCGTAACACCATAAACAGGCTCTCTGCTTTCTTTTCCTTTTACAGAACCCTTTATAACAAAACTATAATCCTGCTGCATATGCTGTGCAAAACCCACAAAACAAAAGAAAAAGACAATTAACAGTATGTTCTGATTTTTACTCATATTTAAAATTATAATAGGATAAACTTAGTTGTTTTAAATGGTATTAAAAAATGACCAAAAAGCCTCAATAGTTAAAAAATGAGCTGATTCTGCTTGTTTACAAACTGCCAAAGGTTTTACACTCATTCAAAGGGCTTGTTCCCTCAATGCTCATTTTTATAAAAAAACTTTAGCCATAGTTTTATTCCAGAATTATTAATCAGATAAAATATATACGTATGAAAAATATTAAAAAAATTATCGGCCTAAGCTTAATTACATTATGTTTCGGAAGTAGTTATGGTTGCGAACTTAAAACCAAAGAAAAAAAATCGAAAACCATTATTACTCAGGCAATCCCTGATCATCACAAACACACTACTAATACCGTTAAAATCGCTCTTCTATTAGACACAAGTAATAGTATGGACGGACTTATAGATCAGGCCAAATCACAATTATGGGATATTGTAAATAAATTCGCATATGTTAAGGCCCGCTGTGGAAACGATCCAAATCCAGATTACATAAGACCTAATTTAGAAATTGCACTATATCAATATGGAAATGACAACCTCTCTTCTACTGAGGGTTACATTCAGCAAGTTTTAGGTTTTAGTGGCGATTTAGATGAAATTTCAGAAAAGCTATTTTCACTTACCACAAATGGTGGAGAGGAATATTGTGGCGAAGTTATTCAAACCTCTTTAAACCAATTGGACTGGGGTAAAAACGCTGATAATCTCAAAATGATGTTCATAGCAGGTAATGAGCCTTTTACGCAAGGAAAATTAAATTATAAAGATGCCGTTACCAATGCCAAAGAAAAAGATATAGTTATCAATACTATATTCTGTGGAAGTTATAACCAAGGGGTTTCTAGCCAATGGAAAAATGGCGCTATATTAACTGGCGGCGATTATATAGCTATTGACCATAACAAACATATAGTACATATTACTACACCTTATGATGATGCTATAGTACAATCTAATTCTAAATTAAATACTACTTATGTCACTTATGGCAGTTTAGGGAAATCGAAATTAGAAAAGCAATATGTACAAGACTCAAATGCCATGGAAGTTGAAGAAGCTGTTGCGGTTAAAAGAGCGGTAAGCAAGAGCTCAAGATTATACAACAATGCTACATGGGATTTGGTAGATGCTGCTGATGACAAAGAGTTTGATGTTTCAAAAATTGAAAAAAATCAACTTTCTAAGGACTTAAAAGATAAATCGGACAAAGAATTAGAAATCTATATCTCACAAAAGAAAAAAGAAAGAAGTACAATCCAAAAAGAGATTCAAGAATTAAATAAAAAACGTCAGAATTTTATCGATCAAAATCAAAAAAATGCTACAGGCGAACTTGAAAATGCCATGCTAACTGCTATAAAAAAGCAAGCAGAAAATAAAAACTATATCTGGGAAAAATAGTTTTAATTGTTAGAAAACAAAAAACCCTGTAGTATACACTACAGGGTTTTTTTATATAGATTTATAATTATTAGTAATTCACTGCAGGGCACTTACAATCATAACGTTTTTCTGATTGTAAAAAGTCATACCCCAAGGTTATTTGGTGAAAACCTCCATTATCAAAACGAATATCACCCATTTGATATGAATAGTTATAGGAAACCATAAATTTCTTATAGTTCACCCCTACTATTGGCGTAATTAATTGTAAACGTTGTTCACCAAATGAATCTCCCGTAGCATATTGTGCTCCGTCCAAACTTCTTCTATATGAAATTCCACCCCAAACTTTTCCGAAGTCAACATCCTTATAAATTTTTGCATTTAAATCTATTGATTTCTCTTGTGTGAAATCGGTTATCTGCAATAAGATTGAAGGCTCAAATTGCCAATCGCCTCTGTCAAAAACATAACCAACCGATATTAAATACCTTCTTAAATTATCAACCTCTAATGCATTAGGATTATCAATTCTATCTTTATAATATAAGTTTCTTTTACTGCTTAATGCATTTAGTATAGTCACATGTGCATAGAACTCCAAGAAATTATAAGACATTCCAAAATCTGTATTAAAATAGGTAGCACTTAGTTTCGAACCAACAATTGAAGGATCTGGTGTAACCGATCTAAATTCTGTTTCATCTAAACTACTTTGCAATATAGTTCCACTCAAACCAAAAGATAACTGATTTAAACTTCGTGCATCACCGCCGAATCTTAAATGGTGTGCGTATGTAAATTTGGCTCCCGTTTGTGAATGATATCCATTGGCATCATTAAAAATAATAGTTCCAACACCGCTTTTCTCTCCTACTCTATAATGTGCATTTATAGTTTGTAAATTTGGTGCATCTTCAACATTAAACCATTGTTTTCTTGCTGTAAGCCTAACCTTTCCACCTTCACCGATACCTGCCATTGATGGATGAACTAAATAATAGTTATCTGATAAATAATCAAAATATACTGGGATACCCTCTTGTGCAAAAGAAAATAAATTGAAAGCAAAAAAAAGTAGTATAGAAAAATAGATTTTTGTCATTACAATAAATAAGAGTGATAGTGTTCTAGCTGCTTCAAATATAAAGTATAACGACTTAAATACAACATTATTATATACCTGTATAGTTGTAAGAACTTTGTACTTTTGTGAAAAATTTAAATTAAGATGAAAGAGTTTTCAATTACTGTTGTAGAAACAAACAACCCAGCCATACTTAAATTTGATACTAATCACTTTATTACTAAAAGTAATAATTATGAATATAAAGATATTGATGAGGCTAAAAACTCTCCTTTAGCACAGCAGTTATTTTATTTACCATTCGTAAAAACGGTTTATATTTCTGCAAATTTTGTTGCCTTAGAAAGATATGATATAGTTGACTGGAATGATGTAAAGGATGAAGTTGCCCAACAATTAGTAGAATATTTAAATAGCGGCGAGCCAGTAATTTATGAGGATAAGGATCCTAAAAAAGTTCCAGCAACGGTTTATGCCGAAAGCACTCCGAATCCAACAGTAATGAAATTCGTTTCGAATAAGACCATTGTTCCTACCGCTTTTGAATTTAAAAATATTGATGAAGCAAAGGATTCTGAATTAGCTAAAAAATTATTCCTTTTCCCTTTTGTTAGAGAGGTGTTTTTTGATGAGAATTATGTTTCTGTTACAAAATATGATGTAGCGGATTGGAACGAAGTGACTTTTGATATTAGAGAACTAATTCGAAATTTTATTGCAGACGGTCTTGAAGTTGTAAGCTCCGACAGCATTACAAAGAAAAAAGCCGAGGCTCCAAAAACACAACTACAAAATGCAGATTTGGATGACACTTCTAAGAAAATTATTGATATTTTAGAAGAGTATGTGAAACCTGCTGTTGCTAGTGATGGCGGAAATATCCTTTTTAAATCATACGATGAAAAAAGCAAAACAGTAAATGTAATTTTACAAGGTGCATGTAGCGGTTGTCCTTCATCAACTTTCACCCTTAAAAACGGAATTGAAAATATGTTAAAAAACATGATGGGGGATCAAGTACAAAATGTAGTTGCTTTAAATGGGTGATTTTTTGCTAAGAATTTTTTAATTGCTTAAATTTATAGAAACACAAAATAAATAATCATTATGGCAATTTTAAAAGTAATTGAAGTTTTAGCAAATTCAGAAAAAAGCTGGGAAGACGCAACTAAAAAAGCAGTGTCTCAAGCTTCAAAAAGTGTAAAAAACATTCGCTCTGTTTATATCAATGAACAAAGTGCTAGCGTTGACAATGGCGAAGTAACTGAGTTTAGAGTTAATGTGAAAATCACTTTTGAAGTGAAATAATACATTTTTTTTAATAAAACAAAAAGGCGCATTCATGCGTCTTTTTTTGTCTTTATACCAATCAAAACTATTTAGCCAAGAAGCAAAATAACACATACCCCATAAATTTTAACACGATCACTATTTCTAATTGGAATTTAAGCAGCGTTTAATTTTCTTTGTAAAATACCAAAATAACTATCTAATATAAATGGACAAATTTACCGATTATCAAGAACATGTAGATAATGCAATAGCATGGATATGGAGTGCTATGCCTAATTTAATTTTAGCTGTTCTGATTTTTATTATTGGATTATGGCTTATACGTTTTATCAATCGTATGGTTCGAAAATTCTTTATAAAACAAGATTATGATCCTTCTTTAGAAACTTTCTTACAGAGCCTAATTAATATAGGTCTAAAGATAACACTGTTTGTTATTGTAATTACGCAATTAGGGGTTCAGTCATCTTCTTTAGTAGCCATTATAGGTGCTGCTGGATTAGCAATAGGTTTAGCGCTACAAGGTTCTTTAGCCAATTTTGCTGGAGGCGTTTTAATCTTACTTTTTAAACCTTTTAAGGTTGGAGATTTCATAAGTGCTCAAGGTGTGGATGGCACGGTTAAAGAAATATCTATTTTCACTACCAAATTAACAACTTTCGGGAATCAAGTAGCCATTGTCCCAAACGGACAATTATCAAATAATAATATCATCAACTATAATGCTCAAGATACCCGAAGAGATAAAATTACTATAGGTATAGGCTACGGATCTGATCTGAAAAAAGCTAAAGACATCTTAATAAAAATATGTTTAGAAAAAGATAACATACTAAAAGAACCAGCTCCGGTTGTTTATGTAGATGCGTTGGCAGATAGTTCTGTAAACTTAACTCTTCGTTTTTGGGCCAACAATAGTGATTTTTGGGATGCTCATTTTTATGTGATAGAAGAAACTAAGTTGAGGTTTGATCAGGAAGGTATTGAAATACCATTCCCCCAAGTAGTTCAATATAATAGACAGGGTTAAGCTTTTTTCTGAAGCATAAAATCTTTTAAGTAATAAGGTTCAAAGTAAGCGACATCTTCAAAGTCGTTTTCTTTGAGCTTTTCATACGATAAAGCTGCCATTTCTCTTGCAGAAGGTACTGCTTCGGTATTAAAAATAAAATTCTCACTTATCAATAATTCTTTACATTTTTCTGCTCCGCTCCCTATTAACAAAACTTTACCCTTTTTAGCGTATTCAGCAAATGAATTTTCGTCAATTATTTCTGCTTTCGTTTCCCTAATTTCGTTTAGATCAGTATTAAATACGCATGAATACACCTCCATACGTCTTGCATCTAGTACTGGAATAATAAAATCGCTATGCGTAGTATTCAATTGGCTAGCCATACTCTCCAAAGTAGGAATTGAAATTAGCGGCAAATCTAAAGAGAAACACAGGCCCTTAGCTGCTGAAACACCTATCCTTAAACCCGTATAGGATCCAGGACCCTTACTTACCGCAATTGCATTTATTTGTCCTAATACCAAAGAAGCCTCTTTAAGCACTTCTTCAATAAAAATATGCAACTGTTCTGCATGAGAATAATTTGCACTATCAAACTCTTTAATTGCTAACAACTCTCCGTTTTGAGCTACACTTACCGAGCAATTGGTTGTAGCAGTTTCTATATTTAATATTATCGCCATAAGTAATGCAAATATACATGCAACGTTCGTTCATAACAAAAAAAGCTCCATGCTGTTTAAATACAGCATGGAGCTTTAAAAAATTAATCTGTTATTAGTTTAAAGATATAGGTAATCCAAAATAAAATTCTAGAACTTTAAGTCTAAAAATATAGTCATACTTAGTTCTAATTAATTGTGCTTCTGCATCATCAACTCTTGATTGTGCCTGACTATAATCAAAAGAGTTCATTAAACCAACATCGAACCGTTCCTTAGAATATTCAAAGGCCAATCTGCGCGCTTCCAAAGTTTTTTCTGCAGCTTCATAGGCTTTTGAAAAGCTTTTTACATCTACATACGCTTGATTAATTGTAGTTTCCAAAGCTAATTTATCTTGCGCTAACTGGTTTTTAGCTTTATCGATATTTATTTTAGACCGCTTTATATTATTCTTAACACTAAAACCATTGAAAATTGGAATGTTCAACTGGGCACCATAAGAGATCCCATCATTCAACCATAACTGATCTTTAAAACTATCTCTAAAAAATTGACCAGAATCACTATTGAACTGTTGTTGACTAGAATACCTTGTATTATAATTAAAGAAAGCCCCTAAAGTTGGCAATAACGCACCTTTACTAATTTTTAAGTCTTTTTCTGCTAAATCAACATTTAGTTCCGAAAACTTAATATCATTTCTAAAAGTTAAGGCCTTATCAAATATTGTTTTTGGGGAATAAGTTAAAACCTCGGAAGGTGGTATTTCAAAAGTTTCATCTGCAATATCAAAATCCTCATAGTCCGTAATCTGAAGCAACTGGGCTAGATTAATTCTCGATATTAAAATTGAATTTTCAGAATTTACAATTTGCTGTTCTTGATTTGCCGCTGTAGCCTCTACTTCTAATAAATCACCACGTGGTACCACGCCAGCATCAACCAATTCTTTAGTTCGTTTTAGATCTTGTTGTGTAACATCGTATTGCGCCCTAAAAACCCGTAAAGATTCTTTATTAGACAACACCTGTAAATAGGCATTCGCAACATTCAAACGAATATCATCTTTTAAATTATCTAAGCGATATTGACTTGCAATTGTATTCAATTTTGCACGGTTAAAACGATGTATATTTCGCAAACCATCAAAAAGTGTAACCGATGAAGAAAGACCACCAGAGGCAGTAAATATTGTTGTGGTTACGGCTTGATTTGTGGTTGGATCAAATGAAAGTCCTGTGTTCCCTGAAGCCGAAGATGATGCATTCAAATTCGGAAGAAAATCACCTAAGGCGTCAGATTCGTCAATTTGTACGTTTTCAAAATCTAGTTCATACTGCGCTATAGTTAAATTATTAGCTACAGCGTATGTTACACATTCTTGCAATGTCCACTTTTTTGCCTGTCCGGAAACTAATCCAACAGATAATAATAGTACCGTTATAATGATTTTAAATTTCATGTGATGCTAATTTTTGATTGTTTAGTTTGATTGATGAAAACCTATTCTTTTGTCTCCTCTTCCTCGTCAACATTCTTTTTAATAGGCTCTGTTTTATTCCATATTTTAACCTCATCAGCCTCTGTAATTCCAGATACTATTTCAACATTTACACCATCTGAAATTCCAATTTTGACGTCTTTTCTTTCGAATTTCTGATCGCCAACGGAAACTTCAACATACGGTTTATCTGTAACCTTATCAAATTGCAATAATGCTTCTGGGATTACTAAAACATCTTCTTTACTTTCTAAAACCAATGATGCATTAGCACTGTAACCTGCTCTAATTAAAACATCATCAGCAACAGCTACATCTCCTTCAATTTTAAACTGTACAGCTCCTGATTCTTCTACCCCTTTAGGTGCTATAAAACGTAGCTTTGCATCAAATTTCTTATCTTCTATCGCTCCAAGGCTAATTTCTAAAGGTGTTCCTACTTTTAATTTCCCTACTTCCCCTTCATCGACTTTACCTTCAAATATCATTTTAGTTAAATCTGCAATCGTAGCAATGGTTGTACCATCATTGAAGTTATTACTCTGAATAACCTGATCACCTTCTTTTACTGGAATTTCTAGAATAGTACCAGAAACGGTTGCTCTAATATTTGTATTTGCTGTTGATGAGCCTCCGGCAGAACCTTTTCTAATAATCTGATAATCCGCCTGTGCGTTACTCAACTCTTGTATTGCCTGATCATAACGCAATTGCTGTGTGTTAAAATCTTGACTAGCAATTACCCCTTTTTCAAATAATGCTTTATTACGATCGTACTCTACCTTAGTATTACTTATTGATAATTGTGCATTTTGCACTCTACCTCTCGCTTGGTTCAAAGATTGCTCATTTGGAACTACCTTAATTTTAGCAATTAAATCTCCTGCTTTTACTTTTGTCCCTTCCTCTAGATATATTTCTTCAATAATACCAGAAATTTGAGGTTTTATAGCCACTTCATCTTCTGGAACCACTTTACCTGTAGCAACCGTTTTCTTTTCTATATTAGAAATAAATGGCTTTTGCGTCTCATAAGTAATTGCCGATTTACTATTTGTTCGAATAAAGAACATTGCTGCCCACAAAGCTGCCAATACTAGAACAACAATCACTACGTATTTTAATACTTTTTTCATTTTAAAATATATTTACTTTTATATTGGTTTAGTTTTACTCTTCTCTTAAAGCGTCAATTGGTTTTATACTTACGGCACGTTGTGCAGGAATTAGTCCTATTAAAGTTCCTAAGATTATCATTATTGCCAAAGCTCCTAGAACGTATGGAATTGGTAGTGTTGGATTTGTATATGGAAAATCACTTCCTTGCGTGAAAGAATCTATAAGTCTAAGCACTCCTGCTCCTAATATAATTCCAAGTACTCCTGCTACAATAGTTAAGAAAACAGATTCTAGAATAATTTGATTGCGAACTTCACTTGGCGTCGCTCCCAAGGCTCTTCTAACACCAAGCTCTTTGGTTCGTTCTTTAACTGATATCAATAATATATTACCAATACTAATAACACCCGCTAAAATGGTTGCAATGCCTACAATGAGTGATAAAAAAGTCAACCCCTTAGCAAACCCTGTAATTCTCTGAAAAATCTCTCCTAAGTTAAAAGCTCCAAATGCTCTTTCATCTTTAGGGTTAACATTATGAATACTTTTTAGAACGGCCTTAACATCTTGCTCTGCTTTTACAACATCTGCATCATCATACGCTGCAATCGTAAGCCAATCCACATTTTCACCTGTATTGTATAGTTTCTTATAAGTCGTATAGGGAATGTATATATCGCTATCGCTTTCAAAACCACCACCAGGAACAAATTTATGTACTCCTACAATTTGAAAGTATATGTTATCTACTTTTATAAACGCTCCAATAGGGCTTTCGCCTTTTTCAAAAATCTCTTTTTCGGTCCGCTCACCTATTACGGCAACTTTTCTGGATTGCAGGATATCTTCATCATTGATAAATCGACCCCCATCATATATTTTTTTAGTCGCAATTTTAGTGTATACCGGATAATCTCCATAAACTGCTGAGGTACTAAACTTACTCCCTCTTACTACTTGTGCCTGATCACCTCCAAAAACTCCTTTAGCATTTCTTGGTGCTATGTATTGAATTTCTGGAATCCGATTTTCTAAAGTTGCCACATCAGATAACTTTAGTTGTAATTGACGATCTGTTTTAAAACCTTCATAAGGCATACTTGTACTCTGAGCCCAAACAAACATACTGTTCATCGCTGTACTTTCAAAAGCTCTTTCGAATCCATTATCCAGACCTTTTGCAGCCCCGGCCAATGCGATATAAATAAAAATCCCCCAAAGAACACCAATTACAGTGATAGCCGTTCTAGTTTTATTCTTACTAATAGAACCAAAAATTTCTTGCCAAGTATTGCTGTCAAATATAAACTTCATATTACTCGTCTCTTAATGCTACAATTGGTTTTATTTTTGCTGCTTTACGTGCAGGAATATAACCTGCAAGGCCTCCACATACAATTAATACTATAGTAGCAAAAATTGCGACCCCCATGTTTATATAGGGATTGGTAATGAAATAATCATCTAGGGATTTACCCAAAGAACTTAGTACTGCTATTCCTAACATCATTCCTACAAACCCTGATACAGTGGTAATAAAAACAGACTCCAATAGAATTGTTCCTATAACAGATTTTGGAGTTGCCCCTAAGGCTTTTCGTATTCCAAGTTCTTTCGTCCTTTCTTTAACTACAAAAACCATAATATTACTAATCCCTATAATTCCCGCAATGATTGTCCCAAAAGCAACAAAAGAAACAATAATCTGAAGTACACTAGCTAATTGTTGATTCTGTTTTAATTGATCTGCAATATTTCGAACAAAAAGTCCATTTTCATCTTTAGGACTGATGTATTTTTTACTCCTTATAAATTTCTCAAGACTACTTTGAAAAGCCATAGCTCCCGTATATCCTATTTGAGGTTTAAATCCAATTACAATCTGATCGATCTTATCGGTATTTTTTTCAATAAGCTGTCTCGTTGTATAAGGGATATAAATTGAGCGCTCCTCATTATCTCCACCATCATCTTGGAAAACACCCACAACTTTAAATGAACTTCCTGAAATATCTATAAACTCTCCAATTGGGTTTTTATCTTTAAATAAATCTTGACCAACTAATCTGCCTATTACAGCTGTTTTCGCTTTTTCCAGAATATCATTTTCATTGATATAGCGCCCAAACATGATAATGGTTTTCTCATTAAATTGATGTGCTGGAGCTACGGCTCGAGTGGTGTAGCTATTTGACTCATTGTTATATTTCACTAAACCACTTCTCGTTATTCTTGGAGTTATATACTCCAAAAACATTGGAAAATTCTTCTTAATATCTGAGATGTCACTATTATCAAATTCTATTCTGCGATTTGCCTTATAACCCTGGTACGGAACTGTTGTTCTACCTGGGAATACAAAAAAAACATTTGTAGCATCATCACCGAAAAACTTATTGAACGTATTGGTAAGTCCGTTTCCAAATCCAAAAAGCACTACAAAAATAAAAATCCCTATTGCTACAGTAAAGCCAGATAAAAAAGTACGTAGCTTATTCTTTTGAATGGTCTCAAAAATTTCTTGCCAATTGTCTCTGCTAAACATATTCCGAAGCTCTTACTTGCTCAACTTTTTTATCTTCTACGATAACACCATCCTTTAAATGCACTATACGCTTACACATATTCGCAATATCTGGTTCATGAGTAACAATTAAAATGGTATTACCAGCGTCATTAATTTTTTGAATTAGATCCATAACTTCATAGGAAGTTGTGCTATCTAGTGCTCCTGTTGGCTCATCTGCTAATAATACTTTTGGTTCTGCAGCCATTGCTCTGGCAATTGCAACACGTTGTTTTTGTCCCCCAGAAAGCTCACTTGGTAAATGCGTTGCCCATTCTTTAAGTCCAACCTGTTCTAGGTATTTTAAAGCTTTTTCCTGACGTTCTTTTCTAGGCACTCTTTGATAATACAAAGGCAAGGCTACATTCTCCATTGCGCTTTTATAGTTAATCAAATTAAAAGATTGAAAAATAAATCCTAGAAACTTATTTCTATATTGAGCAGCCTTTGTTTCATTTAAATTTTTAATAGGCACACCATCTAAAGTATAAGAACCTTCATCCAATTCATCTAACATACCTAATATGTTTAATAAAGTAGATTTCCCTGATCCTGAAGAGCCCATAATAGCAACAAGTTCTCCTTCGCCTACAGAAAAGTTGATACCCTTTAGTACATGCAGGGAATTGCTTCCCATTTTATATGATTTATGAAGATTTTTAATTTCAATCATGGTTGTTCTGTTAGTTGTTTGGGCTTTGACCCCCTCGTTAGACTGATTAGCCGTACTTATGTTACAAGATTAAATCTAAAATTTATGTTAAAATAACCAAAAGCATCAAAATCCAATACGAATCACTGACTATCAGTTATTTAAAATACTAATATTACTCATTATTTTCATCAGATTCTATCTGATTCCAAACTTTAATTTTATCAGTTAGCTCAACACCCAATTTTACTTCTACGTTTATTCCATCGCTTATTCCTAGTTCAATTTGTTTACGTTCAAATTTTTGATCCCCTATTTCTATTTCTACAAAAGGTTCTTTAGTATCCTTATCAAACTGGACTAATGCCTCTTTAATTGAAATTACACTATCTACTTTCGCTAAAATAATTGATGCGTTTGCACTTAACCCTGCTCTTATAAATACAGAATCTTGTTTTTTCAATGTTCCTTTAATTTCGAATTGAATAGCCCCATTTTCCGCCTTTCCTTTTGGCGCAATATAATCTAGAACAGCTGCAAATACTTTATTCTCTATCGCTCCAACCGTAATTTCTAAAGGCAAATTTTCTTTAATTTTCCCAACTTCCGATTCATCCACCTTTCCTTCAAAAATCATTTTATCCACATCTGCTATAGTAGCAATAGTAGTCCCTTCATTAAAATTATTACTCTCAATTACTTGATTCCCTACCTCTACTGGCACCTCTAGCACCATTCCATTTACCGTAGCCCTAATTAATGTATTAGCCGAATTACCAAAACCTTTGGTTGTCCCCGTTTTTACAATATCATAATTTTTATTTGCTGCATTATAGGATTGTTTTCCTTGCTCATAAGAAACCTGAGCTCTTTCCAAATCTACTTTTGAAATTACTCCTTTATCAAATAATATTTTCTGTCTTTCGTAATTTCGTTTTTGATCATCCAAATTAATTCTAGCTTCCTCTATTGCATTTTTCGCATTATTTAAAGTGCTTAAATTAGGAACAATTTTAATTTTTGCTAATAAATCTCCAGATTTTATATAATCGCCGCCTTCAACATAAATTTCTTCGATGACTCCAGAAATGTTTGGTTTTATCAGCACCTCTTCTAAAGGCAAAATACTTCCTGTTGCCACCGTTTTTTTAATAATGGTTTGTCTTGTAGGTGTTTCAGTTTTATAGGTAATAGGATCTTCTGAATTCTTTTGGTATAAATAATACATAGCTCCTCCAAAGGAAAATATGATTAATAGTAAGATGACAATGGTTACTCGTTTTTTCATTTCAGTTGATTTAATTCTAATTGAATTGATTATTTTGATTGATATACTATTTTTCTAACTAAATTTATTCTGTTCGTAAAGCATCAATGGGCCTAACTTTAATCGCACTTTGAGCGGGAATAAAACCAGCTAACAATCCAGAAACAATTAAAATTATTAGTGCCGTCACAACAACACCAAGACTTACACTTGGGTTCATAAACATATCTACAGGACCAACAGAATCTAACAATGAATTAATGCCATAAATAAATAATGCTCCAAAAATAATTCCCGTCATTCCTGAAATGATAGTTAAAAAAATGGATTCCATTAAAATCTGTTTCTTAATCGACCATGGATCTTCCCCTAAGGCTCGTCTTATTCCTATTTCTTTAGTTCGTTCTTTAATTACAATTAACATAATATTACTCACCCCAATTATACCAGATAATAAAACCATAATTCCCACTAAGTACGCAACAGCCTTTAACGCGCCAAAAAGACTCTCTACTCGATTGTATTGCTCATATAAATCAAAATAACCAACAGCTCTCTGATCTTCCGGGTGAACCTTATGTTTATCTTTCATTAAGCTAATAATATTTTCCTTTAAATCAGAAATTGAACTACCATCATTTGCTGTAATTGCCATCCACCCTACATCATTCCCTTGATTAAAGGCTTGTGAGAAAGCAGTAAAAGGTACAAATATTTCTTTCTGGCTTTCTTCACCATCACCATCGTTACTATTTTTTTTATACGTACCTACGACCATAAAATTTACACCTTGAATTTTAATATAGGTCCCCAATACCGCTTCATCTTTTTCGTATAGCTCTTTTTTCACACCATTTCCTATAATGGCGATTTTCCTTTTGTCATTAATATCATTCGTGTTTAAAAATCTCCCAGAAGTAACCGTCATTGGATCTTGATTTATAATCTCTGGATAATCGCCGTATACATTATAAGCGCCCGCATTTAAGCCTCTAATCACATTATTCCCGCCCTGAAATCCTCCAAGTTGATTTCTAGGAGAAACATATCTTAGATTAGGTATATTATCTTTTAGCGACTGAACATCTTCTGTTTTAAAACGAAATCTTCTTCCTTTAGGTAAACCTTCAAATGGCTTTGTAGTACTTCGCGTCCACATAAACATTGTATTCGTTGCAATATCACCAAAATCTTGTTTTATGCCATTTTCTAAACCTTTACCTGCTGAAAGCAAAATAATAAGAATAAATATTCCCCAAAAAACTCCAAAAGCAGTAAGAATTGTTCTAAACCAATTACTAGTTAGTACTTCTAAAATTTCTTGCCAACGATCTCTATTAAACATAGTGGACTATTTTAATTATTCGGCCCTTAAAGCATCTATGGTTTGAATTTTTGCTGCATGCCAAGCTGGAAAAAAACCAGCAATTGTCCCGGCGATAACTAATACAATAACCGTGGAAATGGCTACATTAAAATTAACAGAGGGATTAACGATATAATCTACTTCTATATTTGGTCCTAGAATTTCTAGGATCCCCATACTAAAAATAAGACCTGTAAATCCAGATATCGCTGTTACAAAAATGGCTTCATGTAAAATCATACCTACAATAGACCAAGGCTTTGCCCCTAGCGCTTTTCGAATGCCTATTTCTTTAGTACGTTCTTTAACTACGATAAGCATTATATTACTAACACCAACAACACCAGCTATTATGGTACAAATTCCTACAAACCAAAAGAACATTTTAATATTTCCAGTTAGTCCGTAATATCTTTTTGCTTCTTCCATTGCACTCCAAACCTCTAAAGCACTATCGTCATCTGGCGCAATGGTATGTGATTGTTGCAAATGTGATTTTAAGGTATTTTTAAATGCTAACGCATTCGCAACTGCTTGGTCAAAATTCTCGGCAGGAGGCAACGTATAAGAAAGGTTATTCAACCTATCACCTCCATTAAAAACTCTTTGGGCCGTAGTAATTGGAATATAAATACGCTCTTCTTCTCTTTCTTCATATTCTCCAAATACTCCAATAATTTTAAAAGGGATTCCTGATATTTCTATAAACTCACCTATAGGCGAATCTACTTTATTAAAAACATCTTTTTTTATCTTGTTGCCAATAATAGCAACTTTACCTATAGCTGTTTCATCTTGATAATTGATAAAACGACCTTCTTTCATAACTGTATTTTCAATAAATTGAAACTGACTAGAAACACCTTGAATACCATATATCAAAGCCTCTTTACCATAGTTTACAGTAATATCTCTAACAAATATTCTAGGTGACTGATATTCTATTGCTTCATTCAACAAAGCCGCAGAAGTTTCGAAGTTCTCATTAGTAAACTGAATACGCCTTCCAGAGTTGAGGCCTTTATATTCTCTAGAAGTTACGCCTGGCCAAGCCCAAACGCTGGTAACGGCATCTTGTTTAAACTCTTGTTCAATTCCATTTTGTAGTCCTTGACCAAAACCCAATAAAATTACGAGAATAAATATACCCGAAGCTACCGACAGACCAGTAAGAAAAGTTCGTAATTTATTTTTACGAATTGCATCAAAAATCTCTTGCCACCTCTCAATATCAAACATGCAGTTATTTTTGGTTGGTAGTGTTGTATGTAAAAAAACATACCATCACAATTATATAGACTACAATAAAGGGGGGTTTGTTACAGGAAAAGAATTAAAAAAATGTTAAAAAAATAAATGTAATCATCTAATTTTTCATTTTTCTATAAACAAAAAAGAAAAGTACCCCAACTAAAACGTAAGGAACAGCCATTAAATAAACAATTCCATTATTAATACCTTTTGCCGTTGCTGAGCCTTCTTCACTTTCAAGAACAGCACGACACATTGCACACTGGGCTTCAGAAAGCATCGGAATTAAAAGTATCACGCAAAATAAAATAATGACTTTAATTTTCATTTATTCACTAATCAATAATATTAAACATGGACATAATAAGGTGAAATCATTATATAAACAATAACACCTGTAATGGCAACATATAACCATATAGGGAAAGTTATTTTCGCTAACTTTCTATGCGCTTCAAACTTTTGTAAATAGGCCTTGGCATAAGTCCTCAACACTAATGGTATTATCGCTATAGATAATACAATATGTGTAAATAAAATAAAGTAATAGATATATTTAATAGCACCTTCACCACCAAATTTAGTAGATTCTGAAGTCATATGATACCCTATATACAGCACCAAAAACACTAATGACAAACCTATACAAGTAGTCATGATATTTTGATGTACTTTTCTTTTCCCATTTTTAATAGCGAATACAGCAATAATTAGCAACACTGCAGTTATACCATTAATACTTGCATAAATAGGAGGAAGAAAACTTAAAGGGGCTACATTTGGGATTTTAACCCCGAACAGAATTGCTACCACTATGGGAACTATAATAGAAACTATAGTGATTAATTTATTAAATTTCTTCTCTTTTAGTTCAATTGTATTCATTAGTACTCTTCCAATAATTTTTTAATATCTTCTTTTAAAACGCTAATTTGCTCTTTTTCACCATGATCATTTTCTCCATCGGCTTCTGTAATTGTACCTCGATAGTAAATTATAGGATTTCCAAAAGGATCTACTCTAGAGCGTATAAACCCATTTTTATCTATTAAAGCAAACATCCCTGCATGTTCAAAACCTCCAGGCGCGTTTGGCTCTTGACTTGCAAATATATTGAAGCCCATATTGGCTAAATCGTAAATAGCATTTGAATCACCTGTCATCAAATTCCAATTCATATTTACAATACCATATTTTTCCGCATATTCTTTTAATACTCTTGGGGTATCATAATCTGGATTTATGGTAAATGAAGCCACACCAAAGCCCTCAAACTCCTTAAACTCTTCTTGAATTTGAACCAAATTTTGATTCATTATAGGACAAATAGAAGGACAGGAAGTAAAGAAAAATTCAACAACATACACCTTACCTTTATAATCATCATTGGTAATTAAGAGACTATCTTGATTAATGAACGCAAATTCAGGAACCGCTCTTTTAATCCCGTTTAAAACCACAAAAGCCAAGTCTCCACTATTGGTATCGATATTCAAGCGATCATTTTGTACAACAGTACCGCTATTGATTCTATCGATTATTCTAGGAATAAAAATTATCCCAAAAATCAAAACAATGAATGAAACCCAAACATAAGTATATTTATTTTTCATTATATATCACGATTTGCACTATTTTTTTTCAATGCCATTCGATACTCCGCTAATATAATTCGCACATCATCGATCATCTTATTGGTCAGTTCAGCCACAGAAGTTGCATTAAAACCATAAATAGTTTCATGATCCTCCTCTTGATTTCTACCCCTTAATGCTTTGTCTTTATCGATAATAAAAACATAGGGAGTGCTATAATTAGCATCCAGAGTTAAATCGGTTTTTAAACTTGAAAATAAAAGAGTAATTTCATTTGGTTCCACAAAAACAAAATTCCATTTATCTATTTCTGCAAGTCCAGAAAGTTCTTCTTTTAAAACCTCCACACTGGCTTCAGTTCCTTCGGGCATAACCATAACGAACTGAAAATCGTTAAACTTATAAAAGTCTTTGTATATCTTTTGGTTCAAGTTTAAAGCATTTCCCTTCTTAAAATCAACATCAGAACCTAAAAAACCAAGAATTGTAATTTTATTATCTAATGATACATTCTTATCATAATCCTTTACATCCTTCACATTTTGAGTCAGCACGGGTAATTTCCCAAAGTTGTGCACCCCAGAAGCAAAAAACAAATAAGCAACAACTGGAAAAACAAAGAGAACAATTAAAACAAAAGCTTTTTTCATAGCATGAAAGTATGGTGCAAAAATAAAAAAAGACGGTCGTAAAACCGTCTTTTTTAACTTTTAAATATATCTTAGAAATTCCATTTTATAAAGCCATCTTTATAAACTTCAAAAATATAGGTCGCTTCAAATAGTAGAATAAAAATTAAATAACTTACTAGAAATATTGGTGTCCAAACGATAGTTCTTCTTAAGGCGCTTTTCTCATCTCTCAAGTGCATAAAATCCCATGCAATATAGTATGCTTTCACTAAAGTTAGTCCTATAAATATCCAGTTTAGCAAATGCATTCCTAAAAAAGAAGTCTCCACCAAAATAGCAGGTTTTAGTATTCCTAAAATAACTTCTACTGTAGTGACTAAGGTTAAAAATATCAGGACACCCCATATTTTACTAACATTAGATTTAAACTTTACTAAACCTCTAAAAATTTCTAATTTGTGTTCGCTTGCCATATTTACTATTTTTTTTAAAGCTTTCGATGTATCGAAAATAAATTTTTTTTTATACCAAATAGAAGAATGTAAATACAAATACCCATACTAAATCTACAAAGTGCCAGTATAGCCCTACTTTTTCTACCATTTCATAACTACGTCTTTTCTCATAGGTACCTAATATCACATTAAAGAAAATAATAACATTAATTACCACACCAGAGAATACGTGGAAGCCGTGAAAACCTGTTATAAAAAAGAAGAAATCAGCAAATAATCTACTCCCATACTCATTATGAATAAGGTTTGCACCTTCTACAACTTGAGTTGCATCATTTAACTTTTTTAATGATTCTTCTCTTGATAATATAATCTTGTGTCCTTTTTCATCTTTTTTCTCTGTACGAATCAACAAATTAGGAGTTGCTTTAAATCCTTCTACTACTTCAGCCACAGTGTAGGTTGGTAAAGAACCTTCTTTTGTATACCAGATACCATTCTTACGCTCGTGTTGCTCGCGTTCACCAGCAATAATTTTAGAAAAATCTGCAATAGCAATATGCTCACCACTTTCAGCATCTACAAATTGTAATATACGCCCTCCTTTAGTCTCTAAAGCTCCGTGATCACCTGAAATAAAAGTTTTCCATTCCCAAGCCTGAGAACCAACAAAGATAGCTCCACCAATGATTGTTAGGAACATATACCATATTACCTTGTTTTTTTGCATTTTATGACCTGCATCAACAGCTAAAACCATAGTCACTGATGACATAATCAAAATAAAAGTCATGAACGCCACATAAATCATTGGATAGTTACCATGAAAAAACGGAACGTGAGTAAAAACCTGATCAGCAATTGGCCATGTTTCTGTAAACTTAAATCTTGAAAAGCCATATGAAGCAAGAAAAGCAGAGAAGGTTAAAGCATCAGAAACAATGAAAAACCACATCATCATTTTTCCATAACTCGCTCCTAGTGGCTGATTGCCTCCACCCCATACATTTTGTTCCTCACCCGTTGTTACCGTAGTATCCATAAATATATTATCGCGTTAATAAAATTTTCACAAATTTACATTTTTTTTGTCCAAACAAAATTTTTGCTTTTAAAAAATAAATAAAAAATACATTTTTCTGTCCTTCAACTCCTTTATCCTTAAATATCAAACCGCATTTGGCTGTATTTATTACCTATATAAGTAGAAAAATAAAATTAAATAGACCCAAAGCAAATCTAAAAAATGCCAAAAAGTTGCTCCAAGCTCTATTCCTAATAAGTTTTGTGCTGTATATTTTCCTTTCAATTGATTAAAGATAACAACAAGCAATGATATTATTCCTGCAATTACATGGAAAATATGAACCACTGCAATTAAGAAAATATATGATGTAGTCACACTACTCGATTCTCCTGTAAAATAATACCCTTGTGCTACAATTTGGGAAAATCCTAGAAATTGGAATACTATAAAAGCAATTCCTAAACCTAATGTGATAATCAGGAAGGTCGTGCACAACGATGACTTACCATCTTTCATTGCCTTTTTAGCTAAAATATAAGTAAGGCTACTAATCACAATTAAAGTTGTACTCATATAAAATGAAGAAGGTAATTGAAAATCTATTAACCAATCTTCCCTTGTACTACTTACAATATAAGCACTTGTCCACCCTGCAAAAGTCATTAATAGACTCACAATCCCAAACCAAAGCATCATTTTTTTTGCTCTTCCTTGCTTCTCCTCAGTTGTACCTTCTGTTAAATTCATTTCTTCTTCTTATAAAAATTTATCCACCACATAAACAATAGGCATCAATGTAATATAACTTACGCTTGCCAACATTAACTTTCTGGCCGACGGATTGTCTCTTTTTTCGTATAATTTGAAAGCAAATACCAACATTACCATTCCCATTAAAAAAACCAATATGGCTGCTGGAATAGATAATTGTAATGCTCCGGTTATTCCAAAAGCGGGAACCAATGAAATTACAATCATCCAAATTGTGTACATGATAATTTGCAGGGCTGTCCCTTTATCTTTTTTACCCGTGGGCAACATTTTAAACCCTCCTTTTCTATAATCATCATCCAACATCCAACCTAATGCCCAAAAATGAGGAAACTGCCAGAAGAACTGAATCATAAAAAGCGTCCCAGGTTCTATCCCAAACTCATTCGTTGCAGCTACCCAACCTAACATAAAGGGTATTGCACCAGGAATAGCACCTACAAAAACAGCAAGTGGAGTTTTTGTTTTTAAGGGTGTATATGCACTTGTATATAAAAATATAGAAATAGCACCGAACATTGCGGTTTTTGGATTGAGGATATATAATGCAACTATCCCTAATATTGTTAAAACTATAGCTATTATAAATGCTGTGCGAACGGACATTCTCCCAGCTGGAATAGGCCTATTTTTAGTTCTATTCATCAAAGCATCCAAATCCTTCTCTATAATTTGATTATAGGCATTTGAAGCTCCAACCATACAATAACCACCAAAGGCCAATAATAAGATAGGATAGAGTTGAACTTCGGGAGTTCCAAGAAAATAACCCGCAATAGCGGAAAAAACAACACTTATAGAAAGTCTTGCCTTGGTAATTTCCTTAAAATCAGCAAAAATTAACGCCAAAGAGGTGCTTTTTACTGAATTAACTGCCGTTTTCATTCGGAATTTTTATTGGAGTGCAAAGATAACCCCAGAATGCTATTTGTGCAACGAAATTAGTATGTTTCTATTAAAATAATAAGCCTTTTAAACAATTCAACTTATTAGAATAGAGATCAATAAAAACTCGCCATGCTAGAGAACATGACGAGTTTTGTAAAGGCTATAAGGTTTTACTGTTTTAACCTGAATACAATAGGTAAGCTAAATGAAACTTTAACAGGCTTTAACTGACGTAAACCTGGTTTCATTTGTGGAAGTTTATCTATAATACGGCTTGCTTCATTTTCTAAAACTTTTGCTGGACCTTTTAATTGCACATCTTCAATAAGCCCCTCTTTCCCAATAGTAAACATCACATACACTTTTCCTTCTGTTTGTGTTTGTATTGCAGCATCAGGGTATCTAAAATTTCGCAAAACATGTTTTTGCATTTTCTCCTCAAAACAAGCTCTCTGCATAGATTTCTCAACTTTTTCGCAGCCAGGAAAAATAGGAACTTCATCAACTGCAGTAATTGGAATAACAATATCTTCCCCATCCGTTGGATCATCTGGGACGATGATACTATCTACATCGAGTACTCCAGCATTTTCATCAATAGGAACACTCTTAAACTCACTGTGCGCTATTTTTTTAAAATCATCTGGTTTAATTATAAATTTATCAGGATTAGTAACCTTTTCAGTTGTCTTCTGCTCTACATGCTTCTTTTCAATCTCAAAATTATTAGCATCTGCATGGTACTCAAAAATCTCAGAAGTATCTGTCGGCGCTACTGTGATAGTAGGCTGTATTTTATTAAATGCATACTCTAAGCCAAAATAAACAAGTAGCATTGCAACAATTAAACCGATTTGAAAATGAATAAATCCGTTTTTTCGTAAATTCGCATCGTGTTTACTCCCTTTGGAGTTTACAACATTGGACGTTTCGCTGCGATTCCCATTGCCGTGGGACTCAGCAGTACTTGTGGTACATTTTTTCATAATAGTAAATATTTATGTTGTTACTATTTTGTTAAAACACAAGAAACGTACCAAAAAAAAATCCCGAACCTAGGTTCGGGATTTTAGCTTTACGAAAAGTATTTTTTTATTGTAATTTGAATGTAATCGGAATACTAAAAGGCACTCTTACTGCCCTACCTCTCTGCTTACCAGGAGTCATTTTAGGAAGCTTCCCAATAATTCTAGCTGCCTCAGCCTCTAAATTCTTATCTGGTCCACGCATCCTTACATTCCCGATACTACCATCTTTTTGAATTACGAACATTACATTCACTTTTCCTTGAACACCCATTTCTTGCGAAATTTCTGGATATCTAAAGTTTTTACTAATGTGCTTATACATTTGCGTTTGGAAACAATCTCTTAAAGCTTTTGCTCCTTTACTTTTCTCCCCTTCACAACCTGGAAAAATTGGAACATCTTCAATTACTGAGAAAGGGATATCTAAATCCTCATCAACCTCAGCTACCTCAATATCTTCAACTTCTGCAACAACTTCATCTTCATTAGATTCTGTATCCTTAATCACAGTTTCAGGAACATCAGCCTCATCTTCTACCACCTCGATTATTTCTGGGGCAGCTGGTGGCGGTGGAGGCGGTGGAGTTTTTATTTGTTCTGTCATTGGAACTTCTTCATCCAACAAATCATCAACATTTTGAGAAATGTCATAATTCGTTACATCATCATATTTCTTATATTCTAACGCTTGCCAAGTTAGAAACATTACCAAGGCTAGACCACCAACAAAAAATAGACCGCTATTTCTTGAAATATCTGCCTTTGGATTCTTTTTTAATTCCATAATTCAAAAATTTAATGTGAGCTAATTTAATTATTTATTTATAAAAATGATACTATTTTTTCTAATTTTTAAGCAACTCGCTTAGAAATCATATATTTAATGACCAACCATCCAGTAAAAGCACCTAAGCTATTTGCTATAAAATCAAAAAAATCACCGTGTCTGTTTTCTGTAATACTATATTGTAATACCTCAATAATCATACCATAACCTATTGAAAATAGAAACATTTTATTTGAAGCCTGAAGTAAATTAATGCCATATTCTTTGATTTCTCTCAAAAAAAAACTTCCAGAGATGGTAGCTACAAAATAAAAAGTAAAATGTACTACTTTATCTAAATGTGGAATTACAATAGCATGCGTGTAATTTCCTAAATCGGATAAAGAAAATAAGCTGAGTGATGTTATGAACACCATCCAGCTTATAAATATAATTGTAAATCTATATTTTTTAAGCACCTACCAATTCTTTATAATCGGCATCACTTAAAAGAGCTTCAATTTCAGAAGCATCACTAATTTTAATTTTTATCATCCATCCTTTACCATATGGATCTGTATTTACATTTTCAGGGTTGTCCTCTAAAGCTTCATTAAAAGCAATAATTTCACCTGTTAAAGGCAAGAATAAATCTGAAACTGTTTTAACCGCCTCAACAGTGCCAAAAACTTCATCCTTATCTAGTGTTTCATCTAAAGTCTCCACTTCTACATAGACAATATCACCAAGTTCTCCTTGTGCAAAATCAGTAATTCCAACAGTAGCAATCTCACCTTCTATTTTAATCCACTCGTGATCTTTAGTGTACTTTAATTCTGACGGTATATTCATATCCTAGTTTTATAAAAATTTAGAAAACAAATGTAAAATATTAAAGTTAGGTATTCAAAAAAAATAAGGAAGGTATTTCTCTTTTAAATTCTCAAGTAGTTAGGTGAAAATAGCTAAAAATTAGCGTTTTGTTAGTTTCCAAAATTGTAACGTATCGTAAACCCAGAATTAATAGTTGTCTGAGGGAATGCAGTTGATACCGCAAATTTAGAGAAGGAATGATCGTAGAAAAACAAGGCATTTAAGTTTTTACTCAAAGCATAATCAATTCCTAGTTTTACTGAAAATAAATTCTGCCCAGAAGTAATTTGATTATTCTCTAGTTCTAAATTTCTTATAAACGTAATATTATCACGCATTGTAGCATCTAATTTTATATTCAAGTCTCCTTTTAATCGCGTTTTCTGACCTCCTATATTTGTTACGAATTGCACATCTTTAAAACGATAGCCGAGACCCACAGTATAATCTTTCCCATTAATCTCTGTTAATAAACTATTATCAAAACTTAATGAGAGTATTCTACTTGACCTTACCTCTGCCAATACGCTCATAGAATTTTTCATCTCAAAATCCACCTTAACCAAGGGATTAAACTCATCATTAAGCACTACGTTACTAATTATATTATCGGGCAATAGATCTAACGTTTCTGAATTTACCGGAGGCAGCCCATCGCTAATTAATTGAACTTTCTCTAAGTTGGTTTGAAATGAATTTATACTGTATGATGCTCGATAACCATGACTAATAGAAAAACGCTTGAATTTCTTTTTAAACCATTTATTCCGCATTAAACCGGTATACTTCAAATTCCAGTTCGGAATTGGAATATCTCTTAAAGCATCAAGGTTTACTCTATCTACACCTTGACCAGTATATGCTGAAAAGAATGCTGGTAATAAAACCTCTTGATTTGTTTTACCATATTGCTCCGGAAAACCATCTTCATCTAAAGGCCCAGGAGTTTGCCCCCTATCACTTATTAGTCTGTTTGCTATGGTGATTCTATTCTGTTTAAAGGTTTCAAAAGCATCCGAAGTAAATTCATCACTTTGGCCAAAAACTGTCCCTATCATTACCGTAGAGATACTGAAATTACCATAATTATTACCCAATAGGTTTTCGTATAAATAATCGTTTGGTCCAATTTCGTTTACCTTAAAGCTTTCTTCATAGCTATTCGCGTATTGCCGATCTGCAGTTAAATCTATAGTTAAATCTTTTAAAGGTTGCGCCGTTGCAGTAATATTTAAACGCTTATTGGTGTTTTGAATGAACTGATCATTAAAATCTCCAAAAGTAGTCAACCAGCCGTTTCTGGCTGCTTCATAGCGTACATCTGCTTGTTGGCTACCAAAAACAAAACCTAAAGAGGGTCTTGTGCTTCCAATAAAACCAATAGATTGCGTATAGCCCGGTAACACACTCCCACTATTTTGGTTGTAAGTCACATTCAAACGCTTCACCATAGTAATTACATCTATGAATGTATTAAAAAGAGGACTCGTTTTATTTGAAGACCCTTCTTTTCCTTTTACGATAGACTTACCACTTTTTGACGTTGTCGCCCTAGCATTGCCTTCAACTTTCTTCAATCCTATTAAATCATACAATTTCTGCATGTTCATATTTGCAGATAGCGTATGTGTATTTGCATTTTGTACTGTATTAATATTTTCTCCTGCAACTTCATTCAAAGCATCACCACCACGTTGCCAATCAAAATTACTCGTATAAGTATATTGTCCATTAATAAAATCTAGAGCAGGAATTAATTTAAAAGGCAATTCATAATTCAATTGCATTTGTTGTGCATGCCTGTTTGGCTCGCCTATATCCCAAAAACCATCCCATAATTCTAATTCTTGATTTATTAATGATGCTGAGTTTTCATCTTGATTAAAATAATTTCGGACAATATTATTATTAGACGCTTGAAGATTTAATCGTAATGACTTTGTCAAAGTATAGTTCAACGCATATTGCCAATTAAACAAATAGTTTCTTTGCTGCAATAATGGCAAGTCTAAGGCTTCTATTCCAGGCTCCAGAACATCTCTAAAACGTTGTTGATTAAAACTTCTATTGATATTAGAATTTATGGAAACACTAGCTGGCAACAAACTTAAATTTAATTCTTTCAACCACTTCCAATATGCCCCATTAAATAAAGAATCTTTTTTTACAAAAGGAGCAACTGTTACAGGCTTGAAATTATGATTGTACACAAAACCTGTTACCACATTTTGCTCTTGTAGATTTGCAATCTCAAAATCACGATGATCAGTTTCATTATATGAATAATTGAAAGTAAAATTCTCAATATCATAGAAATTTGCTTCCGCTTCTTCACCTCTATTTTTCCGAACCCCTATAAAATTGATACTTGTACGTTTTGTGTAGTCTTCTGCTTGCTCCAAAACTTGGTCTTTTCCCTCTTGTGTAGTTTCTGCAGCAATACGGTCTTCTAATTTTAAATCATCGTATACAGGATCAAATTCGGGGGTGATTACTTGTTCCGATATTCCATAATTAAAAGGCAATTGAATGCCCCACTTTTCAGGAAGTAACTGACCCATATTTACATTAGTCACAACATCATAAGAAACCGCATCTTCACGGGCTCGTTCATTCGGCATTTGGTCTATTGCTCCAAAACCAGATGTGCTTTTACTACCCGTTGCCGAAACATTTGCAAAATCAGCAAAATTAAGATCTACAGCCGCAACAGCAGCCCAACCTCCATTATTGTCTAACCCTGACAAACGCAATTCATTAAACCAAACCTCACCCCTTGCAGGCTGCGTATCTTGGTTTTTGACACCAACCATCATACTCCTTAAACTACCTAAAGATGGATTACCTTTAATCCCTATTCTTGACACCCCTGGAGTACGTGGTGCAAACTCTGTAACGGAAATTACTTCTCCACCAATGACTTCGTAATAATTTATATCGCCGAGACTTTGATTTGCTATCCCTGCTGATTTTACTTTACTTAAGTCTTCTAAAGAAATACTTAATTCATTAGCTTCTGGCCAAACATCCTCAGCGGCTGAAGAATTATAAGGCGTAAACTCTAATGGCAATTCAATTTGATAAAAATTCTGTGAGAAATCTGTTCCTATTCTTAAAAAACCAATCAATGGAGTTTCGCCCTCTATATAATCTGAATCAAATAACTCTTCAGCGTGCATAAACATTTTCAGCTTTTTATACTGCCTGATGTCTATGTTTATATTTTTAAATACCCCTCTTGAATCTTCAGGTTCTAGATTTTCAACAACAAAGGAAAGAGACTGCTCGTTTTGACGAATTATCGTATTATTATTATTTAATTGTTCACGAACAACTCCTGGAGGCAGTACATAAGGTATTGGAGTTCTAGTATTGTTCTCTTGAATATTTACGGTATTCACATCAACAGTTGTATTATCATCTGAAGGATTTTCATCTACACCAGGTTGCAATGTTTTTGTATAGGTTCTCCAATCACCTCTTACTAAATCTAAAGTTGCAAAACGAAGCGCTACATCGCTAGAGAATCCAGTTAAATACATCCGCATAAAACTGATAGATCTAAAATCTGCAATACCCCCAACAGCATCTGTAAAATCACTTAATGGAATCTTATATTGTATCCATCGGCTATTTACTTCACTACCGTCTGGAATTTGAGTTCCTGAAAGCACATTTTCTCTAATATCAGTAACATACTTATCGTTAATTGTGGTGTTGGGCTTAATAGCTATTCTATATTCAAAATAACTATTCACCGTATTCATTGTCAAATCACGATCAATATCTTCTACGTCTGGCAATGTTGTAGAGCCTCTATTTGTATTGGTTACTTGAACCGGAGAGTTACCTTGTGGATTATTAAAATCAAAATAACGTTCTAAAATATTACCGTCTCTATTTAAATAATATTGATAATTATCTAGTGCCGGATCTGTTCCTGCATTCGAAGTATAAATTGCAGATTCATCAGCATCACCTAAACCATCAAAACCTACATCCTGCAAACCTCTATTGGTTTCATTCACATCAAAAGCATATACCAACGACTGGGTTGCAGGCACTTCTCCCCAGGAGGTTGCCGCCACTAAATCATTACTATCAACACCCGGTAGTCCGTTTTCATACTGCTTACGACCATCTTTTAAAATATCTTCTGAAATATTACCCAAGTTAAATACCAATTCTCCTGAACTCGTGGCAACACCATCTACATATGGGTCTAATACCCAAAACTGAACGAATTCCACATTAGACTGTTCAAAATTGGTACTACTTAATGAACGCATTATCCCTCCCCATTTCTGATTTGGTTGTTGCCCAACAAAATTAGAATTGTTGTTATAAGGCCCTTTAGCATTCGGGTAATACACTACATCTAAAGTGGTTTGCACCCTAGTTTGCCCTTGTGCTTGATCAACTTCTGGAAAAACTTCATCGATAAAAATACGTCGAGTCTCATTCTTTGACACATCACTATCTGTTACATCTGATGGTCTTTGATTCGTGTAAAAAATAGGATCTATAGAATACCAAGCCATTTTAGCTCTTCCATAACCATTTTCTAAATTTGCAGGATCATCAGGAGAGCTCCCTGAGAGTTGACCTCCCGATGCAAATTCTAATGGTGTACTTGCTAAAGACCATCCCAAGGAAGAACGAATATCTATTAAGGATTGTGCTCCTTCAAAGTCATCTAAATAAGTTGTGCTTTCACCATCAAAATCATCATTCTTAGGGGTTCCAGGCTTTAAAAAAGCAACTTCGCCACGTACCGATAAATTAGAAGGTACATCTGTGTCTATATTCGGCAGTTTATTTACTAAACGTGTTAAAAAAGGCACTTCAGTAGAAAAATTACCATTTAAACCAAAAATTGTATTGTTTACAGGTTCAACCCCGTAGTTTGCCTTTTGAGTTTGGGGCCTTTCATTTAAATTAAGCAAGGTACCCCCGAGCATAAAATTTTTATTAATTTGATGCTCCACATTCACTCCAGTAAACCTACGTGCTTGCTGACCAAAAACAGCAGTATTCTCTACAGAAATATTGATTGGAGTATTTGAGGCCTGTAACGAAGGGTCGGTTATTTGAACTGTCCCCGCTTGATAATTCACCGTATAATCAATACCTTCTTGCAATTGGCGACCACCGGCAGTTACACGTACCGAACCTCTTGGCACATTAAAAGCCCCAATAGGAATCCCATTATTACCTTCAGATTTGTAACGCCCTTTTAAGACAAATTTATTTTTATCAGCATCTTCTAAAGCTGCAGATTTAGTTAAGGAATACATGTTTCGAAATACATATTTCTTTTGATTCTCGTTATACCCTTGATCATTTGCAACATCATAGACTCCACCCCCTAAAGTCTCAAATAGAAACTCCCCAAAGGGTTCTACTTTGGTAAATATGATTCGTCCGCTTTGGGTATCTACTGTAATTCCAGGAATAAAGTCAAAAAAACCATCCCCTCCAGACTGTACATCATTATATACATTCAACCGGTCTAAATTAAAAACATCTAAAAGTATACGTTCTTCCAGACTGGCAGGCCAACCATTATCATTCACTTTTGTGATGTAATTTCTCGGGGTAGGATCTGTATATAAAATATTTAATTTAAAATCTTCTTGACTTAATCTAAACGCTCCGGTGGCATAGATGTTTTTCATCATCAAATCCCAAATAGGGTCTATTACATTCGTAATATTACTTTTTAATAGCTTTAAAACAAGTGTATTATTACTCACTATTGGATTTACCCCTGAACTAACTGTTGTCGCATCTAAGCCTCCATTTGCAAATTCCCCAACTTGATATACTTGACCATTATAGGTATACTGGTAAGCTACCGCCAACACCTCATCATTACTTAAACGTTGATTCAATGAAATATACCCTAATTGCTGATCAAACTGAAAATCTCTAGTTTCTTCTAATTTTCTAGCATTCTCTAAAATAGCATAATCAAAACCTTGATTTATTTGGTAACCCGGCACATTAAATCCTGCTTCAACAGTAGCTATATCTCTAACCTGCTGGGTTAAAGCTCCTCCACTACCTATTAAAGCTGGATCAAAATCGTTAGCACCGTTTCTTGGTAAATTTCCGGCGCTAGACGAATTAAAAAAACCTGGAGGATTTCCATTTAATCTTCCAATTCTTGTTTTATCTGCTTCCGCTTCTCCTAAATCTTGAATCGCAACTACGTTTCTAACATTTAATGTTTGTTGACTTCGATTGGTTACCCAAACTTCTAAACGTGTAATTTGTACTGCAGTTCGCCTATATGGATAGCTTTCTAAAGCACGATCATAGGTATCTCTAAAATATTGAGATAAGAAAAAATGTTTGTCTTCCTCATAATCTAATGCTGTAACTGAAAAATCATTCAATGTGCCACCGCCTTGTGCAACAACATTATTATTCTGAGATTGCTGATCTGAGAATACGGTAGTTACGGTAGTTTTTCCGAATTTTAATTGCGTTTTTACTCCAAATAAACTTTGAGCCCCTTGTATTAAAGAACTATTTAAGGGCATACTTACATTACCAACTTCTATTTTCTGAATGATATCATCTTCTGTTGGTGTATAATCTAATTTCACTATGTTTTGAAAATCGAACGTAGCCTCGGTATCATAATTTGCATTTACTTGCAATCTTTCTCCTATTTTACCTAGCATACTTAAACTTATACGCTGATCAAAATCAAAAGATAAATTTGTCCTATTCCGAGGTGATAGTGATGGATTATCATTTTTCTGCCATATGATGCCTAAATCCATAGCAACAGAACCTTGAGGTATAACTTCAATAGTATTGCCCCCAAAAACAGATTCAAAAAAGCTGTTATTTACATAAAAATTAGGTAATAAATTTTTTCTAGCTTCTTCACTACCTTCTTTTTTACCAGAATAGGCATCGATCTTATCTTTAAAATAAGATTTCATGTTTTCTTTTCGAACTAGTTCTTGGTATTGTTCGGGCGTTAAAATTATAGGATAGCTTATATCAAAATTTCCAACTGATTCTGTATAGATATACCGGTCTAATTTTGGATCATAGGTGTATTTGGAAACTATACTCTCTGGATTTTTTAATAAAATTCTACCCAAAGAAATTCCTGTTTGCACAGAATCTGTCTCTTGCTCATTGGCATCTTGCGCATTGGTTATTTGCGAAACCCCAAAAAAAACAATAAATACGATTAGTAGCTTAAATCTCAGAGATTTAAGAATTGGTTTTGCCCTATTTTTCAAACTTTTTACAAATTTTTAAGCGAAAGTTTTATAATATCTTCCACGCTTAGAGAGGCGTCTTGGCTTAAAACTTTGTCCACAATCTTTTCAGATTGCTTGCGAATAAAACCAAGAACTTCTAAAGCAGATAACGCTTCATCTTTATTTGTATTGTTTGAAATAGACGAAACTTCATCAATATCGTATATTTTTAAAACTTTGTCTTTTAAGTCCAGAATAACGCGTTGCGCAGTTTTAGCACCAATGCCTTTGATAGATTGGATTGCCGTAACGTTTCCTGTTGCAATTGCATCCCTAACTTGCATTGGAGTCATTGACGATAACATTGTTCTTGCCGTACTAGAACCTATACCTGAAACCGACAATAATAATCGAAAGATTTCACGTTCAGATTTTTCTGAAAAACCAAATAAGGTGTGTGAATCTTCTTTTATTTGAAGATGCGTAAATAGTTGAATATTTTCGGCATCCGTAACTTTTGAGAACGTATGTAATGAAATATTTACAAAATAACCAACACCACCACATTCTATAACCACATGGGTAGGATTTTTTTCTACTAATTTTCCTTTCAAATGGTGAATCATTATTTTGTTTTTAGTTGATTTCGCTTCGACACGGTTCAGTGACCCGTATACTTATTATTTTGCTTTCTTACGTTTCTCTCTTTCTTGCACATCAATAACTGCAATAGCCACCATATTTACCATTTCATCCACACTGGCACCTAATTGAAGAATGTGTACAGATTTCCTTAGCCCTAACATAATTGGCCCAATACTATCTGCTTTATTCAATTCTTTCAACATTTTATAGGTAATATTTGCAGCTTCTAGATTTGGAAAAATTAGCGTATTCACCTTTTTCCCTGCTAATTTTGAAAATGGAAACTTACTTTCATGCAACTCCTTATTCAGTGCAAAATCCATCTGCACCTCACCATCTACAATCAATTCTGGATTAGATTCATGTAAAATTCTTGCAGCTTCTCTAACTTTCATCGCATGAGGATGATTGGAAGATCCAAAGTTTGCATAAGACAGCAATGCCATAACCGGTTCAAAACCAAATGTTGTAGCCACATTTGCTGTCATTTTTGCAATTTCAGCAATTTCTGAAGCTGTGGGATCTATATTTATAGAAGTATCGGCCAAAAACAACGGTCCTCTATCGGTTATCATGATATTGACTGTAGCCACTTTCTTTACATTGGCAGCACGACCGATTACCTCAAAAATAGGTTTTACAACGGTTGGATAAGCTCTAGAATAACCAGAAATCATTCCGTCGGCATCACCCTCCATTACCATCATTGCAGCAAAATAATTACGCTCACGCATTTTTGATTTTGCGCCATACAGTGTCACTCCGCTTCTCTTTCTTGATTCCCAATATTTGGTGGCATACTGATCTCTTTTGCTTAAAGAGTCTTTATCTTTTGGGTCTAGAATAACTACATCAGCATCGAACTCCAACTCTTTCTTAAGTTCTGTAATCACCTCTTTATTTCCTAATAATATGGGTATTGCTATCCCTTCCTCAAAAGCAATTTGCGCAGCCTTTAAAACATCTAAGTGTTCTGCTTCCGCAAACACTATTTTTTTGATATTTGTTTTAGCTCTGTTATGCAACAACCGAACTAATTTATTATCGTTACCCAAACGCTGTAATAACTCTTCTTTATACTTATCCCAATCTTCAATAGGGTTTTTGGCTACACCACTATCCATTGCTGCTTTTGCAACAGCAGGAGGAATTTCGGCAATAAGTCTTGGATCAAATGGTTTTGGAATAATATATTCCTTACCAAATGTAAGCCTCGTTTCACCGTAAGCTATATTTACTTGTTCTGGCACTGCTTGCTTTGCAAGTTCGGCTATAGCCTTAACAGCCGCCATTTTCATTTCTTCATTAATTTTAGTTGCTCTAACATCTAGAGCCCCTCTAAAAATAAATGGAAATCCTAAAACGTTATTCACCTGATTAGGATGGTCAGAACGGCCAGTAGCCATGATGATATCTTTTCTTGTTTTAACTGCCAATTCATAATCTATCTCTGGATTAGGGTTTGCCATTGCAAAAACAATAGGATTAGCAGCCATAGACAGTAACATTTCAGGAGTTACAATATCGGCAATCGAAAGCCCTACAAAAACATTAGCATCCACCATGGCCTCTTCTAATGTGTCTATCTTGCGATCAGATGCAAATTCTAACTTTTCGGCAGATAAGGTGTCTCTATCTTTTCGTATAACACCCTTACTATCTAACATTACAATATTCTCATCTTTTGCTCCGAATGCCTTGTATAGTCTCGTACAAGAAACGGCTGCAGCGCCTGCACCACTTATTACGATACGCACTTCTCCAATCTTCTTCTTGGAAATTTCTAAAGCATTTAAAAGAGCAGCAGCAGAAATTATTGCTGTGCCATGTTGATCATCATGCATTACTGGAATATCTAATTCCTCTTTCAACCTTCTTTCAATTTCAAAAGCCTCTGGCGCCTTTATATCTTCTAAATTGATTCCTCCAAAAGTTGGAGCAATCATTTTAACTGTCTCAATAAATTTTTCAACATCTTCGGTATCTACTTCGATATCCATTCCATCGATATCCGCAAATATTTTAAAAAGCAAACCTTTACCCTCCATAACGGGCTTGGATGCCTCTGGGCCTATGTTACCCAACCCCAATACGGCAGTACCATTAGAAATAATGGCAACCAAATTCCCTTTTGAGGTATATTTATAAACGTTTTCTTTATCCTTTGCTATCTCTAAACATGGTTCAGCAACTCCCGGAGAATACGCAAGAGCTAAATCTCTTTGTGTAGCATAAGGTTTTGTTGGAACAATTTTAATTTTTCCTGGTTGAGGCTTCGCATGATAAACTAATGCCTCCCGACGTTTAGATTCTTTACTCATATAGTGATTAATTGAATAACAAATTTACATGTATTGTTTAAAAGAAACACACCTTCTTTATATAAAAAAGACATTAACTTTTGTCAATGTCTTTTTCTTAAATTTGTCTAAGGTAGAATCACAATCCATTTTTGAATATCCTGAAATTTACATTTCAAACAAAAATGTTCTTGATTAAAGTTGTAATATGCTAGAATTCTTCAGTTTTCGGCATTTTTAATCTTAAAGCAAAAACGGCTGCCAATATAAAAAAAGCACCCCCAAATAATATGGCATTTACAGCACTATTACCCAGAAATTTATCATAAATAAACCCGAATGATAAGGTTTCTATTCCCATCGGAATTACAATCATCATATTCAAAATCCCCATATAAACACCTCGTCTATCTTGAGGCACTATTTTGGAAACCATCGTATAGGGAATTCCCATCATTGCTGCCCAGCCTATCCCGAAAAACACCATAGGAATTAATACTAGGGTAGCATCTGAAATATAAGGTATTGCTAAAAGCGCCAAACCTGTACCCAATAAACTTGCTGCATATATTTTTTTACCACCAAATTTTAGTGTCAATGGCACTAGAATTAATGCAGTAATTACGGTAACAATATTATAGGTTAAGCTCATTTGAGCCGATTGAGAAGTCGCAGATGATAAATCAAAACCCATAGTAGATTGGAACAAGGGGGTAATGTATTGCCAATACACAAACAGCGCATACCACTGAAACAAATATACCGCAGAAAGCTGCCACATAAATTTTGGCATTTCTTTTACTGCTTTTGAAATTTCAACAAATGGCATTTTAAATTTATCGATAAAACCCAATGCCTTATGCGCATTTATGTCTATTAATTCTTCTTCTGAAGGAGGAATTTCAGGTGTTTTAATCACAGACCATAAAATAGTGACCACTGATAAAAACGCACCAATAAAAAAGGAATAATATAGCCATTTGGGTATTGATCCTTCAACTTCTATAGCGCCACCGAACCATTTTTGAAATATAATTATCGACAAGGTTGCCAACAATATCCCTGCGCCAACAAAAAGTGACTGCATCTGATACCCCAAACTTAGTTGTTTTTCAGGTAATTTATCTCCAACAAATGCTCTATATGGCTCCATTGCCATATTATTACCAACATCTAGAATCCATAGTAACCCTACAGCAAACCAAAGTGTTGGACTCAATGGAAAGGCAAATAAACAAAGACTACCGAGAATTGCTCCAATTAAGAAAAATGGTTTTCTTCTTCCCCATTTAGGCGACCAAGTTTTATCAGAAATAGCTCCAATTAGTGGTTGTATAATTAATCCCGTAACAGGCCCTGCAATATTTAAAATAGGAAGCATTTCTTCTTTGGCACCCAGAAAAAGAAAAATAGGATTGATAGCGGTTTGTTGCAATCCGAAACTGTATTGGATTCCTAAAAATCCAACATTCATATTAAAGATTTGCCAAAAGGATAAATTAGGTTTTTTAAATTTCATAAACTTTTCTTGGTTAGTCGCTAAAAATAAGCATTTTCAATTTCTCAAAATAATGGTAAATAATTACCTATACACTAAATAATTTAGCTTTTGAAGATAGTATATTTAAAGATTACTTTATTAAATCTTAATAAGAAAAATGGTCAAATCTAAACGAAAACGCTATCACCAAAGGTAGTTACGAATAATAAATTAATTGGCTGTCTACTAATCTTTCAATCTATTTGTAATTAAGAAAATCTATATTTCGTTTTAAACCAGAAAATTTGGTTCTTTTTACTGCTGATTTTTGGAATATTTTCTTAAAAACGTCTTCTGTTATTTCCTGCCAATCTTTTTTGGTCATTGCTAATAGTTCTGGATGCGCATTAAAAAGCGGCTCTTTATGTGGTTTAGAAAACCGATTCCAAGGACAAACATCCTGACAAATATCACACCCAAATGCCCAATCATTAAACTTACCTTCAAACTCCGCAGGAATTTCACTCTTTAATTCTATCGTAAAATAAGAGATGCACTTACTACCGTCTACGACATAAGGCTGAACAATTGCTTCCGTTGGACAAGAATCTATGCAAGCTGTACACGTGCCGCAATGGTCTGTTACGGGAGTATCATATTCTAAATCCAAATCAACAATCAGCTCGGCAATAAAATAGAATGAACCCGCTTTTTGAGTCAGTAAGTTACTATGCTTACCAATCCATCCTAAACCACTTTTAGCTGCCCATGCTTTATCTAATACTGGCGCTGAATCTACAAACGCGCGCCCACCTACTTCGCCGATCTGTTCCGAAATAAACTCTTGAAGCTGCCTTAATTTACCTTTAATCACATGATGGTAGTCTTGACCATAGGCATATTTGGATAAATTAAACGTACTTTCTATTTGCTGTTCTTCTGGATAATAATTGAGTAATAATGAAATCACCGACTTAGCACCATCAACTAATAAACGAGGATCTAAACGTTTATCAAAATGATTCTCCATGTAGTGCATTTCACCATTCATGTTTTTTTTTAACCAATTCTCTAATCGAGGGGCTTCTTCTTCTAAAAAATCAGCTTTGGAAATACCGCATGACATAAAACCAAGCCGCTTTGCTTCGGTCTTTATTAATTCTGAATAGTTTACTTTTAAGCTCATTTTAATACAATTAGATGAAGTAAAGCCTTCTCTTACTCAATTCAAAATAAATCTATTATTGTTTGGAGTGGATCATTTAATAAAAAAAATAAAGTTTATTGTAACAAATAAATTATTTGAATACTAACTAAACGTACCAAATTAAACAACTAAGATGATACATATAGAAAATCTAACCAAATCTTTTACAGCCACCACCAGAAAAGGGTTTAAAAAAGAGACTACTACTGTAAATGCAGTAAATGAAATTTCTTTTGATTGCAAGCCTGGCAGAATATTTTCACTTTTAGGACCTAACGGTGCTGGAAAAACTACCACCCTAAGAATGATAGCTGGCATTATTAACCCCACTTCAGGAACTGCTATCGTTGACGGTGTTGATATTTCAAAAGGAAATGATGAAGTCAAAAAACGTATTGGATTTTTAACGGGATCAACAGGATTATATGAGCGATTAAATCCAGATGAAACTATTGAGTTTTTTGGAAAACTTTATAAAATCCCGACTGATCAACTTTCAGAACGCAAAGAATACCTCTTTGAAAAATTAGGCATAAACGATTTCAGAAAAAAGAGAATGGGACAAATGAGCACAGGTATGAAGCAAAAAGTATCGATTGCCCGTACCTTAATTCATGATCCTGAAGTTTTAATTTTTGACGAACCTACATCTGGTCTTGATGTTATTACTGCTGAAAGCATTATCGATTTAATTCGTGAATCTAAAGAAAACAACAAAACCGTGATCTTTTCTTCACATATTATGAGTGAAGTAGATTTATTATGTGATGATCTTGCGATAATTAATAAAGGTGCTATAATTTATAATGACACTTTTGAAAATTTTAAAGGAGAGATGAAAGCGAAGAATCTTACTCAAGAATTTATTAACCGTGTAAAAGAAGCTTAAAATGAAAGATTTATATATCATTGTAAAAAAAGAGCTTACTGAGCTGCTGAGAGATAAAAAAACTATAATCAACTCTATTGTTTTACCAACTTTACTAGTACCGATACTTATTTTCGGAAGTATTAAGGTAACCAAGATGATTCAGAAAAATGAACAAGAAAAAACTATTAAAATTGGTCTTGTAAATGCTCCATCAGCTTTTTTAAACCTTATTGCTGGTGATACCTTGAATAAAGTAACCGCTTATGATAATGTTGAAGATTTCAAAATTCTTATAGCTGATGAAACTATACAAACGGCTATAGTCTTCCCTGAAACTTGGAATACTCAAATGGATAGTTTGGAAACTAGTGAGGTTCAAATATATAGAAATGGAACAAAAGACAACGTAAACAATCGTGTTTCTAATTTAATTGCAACATACAATGCGCAATTAAAAGAAGAACGTGTTGCCAAGCTTGAAATACCTACTCAAAAACTGACTCCGTTTAACGAAAATTATATTGAAGTAGGTGAGCAGAAAGAGCTTTTTGGAAAACGTATAGGTGGTTTTATCCCTTATTTATTCATTCTCACCATGTGGGGCGGGTGTTTGTTAGCAGCTGTTGATTTAGTAACTGGAGAAAAAGAACGTAAAACAATTGAAACTACATTATCATTACCAATTTCAAAATTCAAAGTGCTTTTGGGAAAAACTATTGTAGCATCTTTATTGGGTTTTATTCCTGCTTTATTGAATCTGGTTGGACTTATTTTAGGACTTAAATTTATCCCAGGGATTCCTGAATCACTTCAACTTGCAATTAATGAAATGCTAAACTTCCAATCGATAACGCTAATTTTATTGTTATTAATTCCGTTTTCATTATTCTTATCAGGTGTTATTATCGCCTTAGTTGCGGGAGCTACTTCATTTAAAGAAGCACAAAGTAAAGCAGCTCCAATTATTATGTTAATTATTATTCCACTTGTATTAGCCCTAATGCCAGGTATAGAATTAACGTGGTCTACAGTACTTATTCCTGTTTTAAATATTGGTTTAGGTGTTAAAGAAATTATGGCTGGCACTATAGATATGGTACAGTATGCTGTAATACTACTTTCATTAATAGCTTTTGCTATTGGAGCAGTATACATCAGCTACAAGAAATTCTCTGACGAGAATGCAATTCTAAAATAACCTATACTTTAGATTTGCTAAATCCAAATTAAGAGCCGCAATTTCATGTGGCTCTTATTATTTTCTTGCAAGAAACTCTAAATTAACATCAAGAGGTTTTAGTGCTATTAATGGAACAATAGTAACCTCTTCTAATAAAGTGATAACCTTATACTTTTGCACTATTTCGGTTACCGCTATTATCATCTCATACATAGCAAAATTATTCCCAACACACATTCTTGGTCCTGCACCGAATGGATAATAGTAATTTTGATATTCTTTTTTTCTTGAAGGGTTAAATCTTTCTGGATTAAAGGTAAATGGCGCTTCCCAAAAATCTGTATTCCTATGTAATTCATAGATGCTCATTAACACCATAGTATCTTTCGGAATTTGTAAGCCCTCATATTCATCATCCTCAATAGCCACGCGATCTATAATATAGGCGGGAGGATACAAGCGCATGGCTTCTTCAATACATTGCTGTACATAGGTAAGCTTTAAAATAAGTGATAATATATCATCGCTCGCTAAATCAACATTCTGTATTTCTTGATATATTTTTTCTTGAATTTCAGGATGCTTAGCTAAAAGATAAAACAAAAAGCTCAATGCATTGGCTGTTGTCTCATGACCAGCAGTAAATAAGATTAGAACTTCATCTATCAGTTGTGTTTTAGACATTGAGGTACCATCCTCGTATTTTGCTTGAAGCAACATATCGAGCAAATCATCTTTCTCAATTTTTGAATTTCGCCGCTCTTCGATTAATTGGTGTAAAATAGCCTGACCTTCTTTTGCTAGATTTTGATGTTTTTTCAAACTACCATTCAACCGGAACCACCAATTTAAATATGGTTGTCGCATTTCTCTAATCAACATTCTTTGGTTTGCTTCCGTAATATACTGAAGCTTGGTCATCTGATCCTGAATATCTTCGCTGCTAAAAAGTGACTTTGCAACCACCTGAAAAGCTAGGTTGCTCATGATAGGATAAACGTCTATTGTCTTATTTGGCGCTATGTGGTCTATTTCTGTTAAAATTGCTGAGCGGATGGTACCCATTAAATTTTCCAATTTCTTTTTATGAAAAGCAGGTTGTACCATACGCCGATGCGTACGCCAATGTTCTCCATTAGAGGTTAAAATACCATGACCTATATATTTGGCAAGATCTATTGTCTGTAACGTTGATTTGTGATACTTTCTATGCTGCTTTTGAAGAATATGCTTAATTAAACCTGGGTTTCTTGTAAAAATAATTTCCTTTCTCCCGCCTACTTTAACTCTGAAAAAATCGCCAAATTTTTTGAAATTTTCATTATGAAACGGCAAGGGGTTTTTAAGAATCCGCTTGCTATTCTTTATAACCTGAAACCGGGATACAATCGGCAGGTTGCGCATTAAAACAACCCTCCTTGAATATTTCCTTTAATTCTGCCTAGATGTTTATATGCCAAATCAGTAACCTCACGACCACGTGGTGTTCGCATTATAAACCCTTGTTGGATTAAAAAAGGTTCGTACACTTCTTCTATTGTCTCAGCACTTTCGGATACTGCAGTAGCCAATGTGGTAATGCCCACTGGCCCGCCTTTAAACTTATCGATTAGTGTTGTTAGAATTTTATTATCCATTTCATCGAGTCCATGTGCATCAACATTTAAGGCTTTCAAAGCAAAGCGAGATATTTCTATATCAATCTTACCATTCCCTTTTATTTGAGCAAAATCTCGAACTCTCCGCAACAATGCATTACAAATACGTGGTGTACCTCTACTTCTTCCAGCAATCTCAATAGCGGCAACTTCAGTAATTGGCATTTTTAAAATTTCAGAACTTCGCATTACAATAGTTGAAAGTAACTCTGTAGAGTAATATTGTAATCTACTTTGAATTCCAAAACGAGCACGCATTGGAGACGTTAATAGTCCTGATCGGGTTGTTGCTCCGATAAGTGTAAACGGATTTAAATTTATTTGAACCGAACGAGCGTTAGGCCCTGTTTCAATCATTATATCAATTTTATAATCTTCCATTGCAGAATATAAATATTCTTCTACAATAGGACTTAATCGATGGATTTCATCAATAAATAATACATCACGCTCTGAAAGATTAGTCAACAAACCCGCTAAATCACCAGGTTTATCTAAAACGGGACCTGAGGTTATTTTAATCCCAACCCCTAATTCATTCGCAAGTATATGTGCCAATGTAGTTTTACCTAATCCAGGAGGTCCGTGAAAAAGCGTATGATCTAGCGCCTCTCCCCTCAAGTTTGCCGCTTCAACAAAAACTTTTAAATTTTCTAAAATCTGATCTTGACCAGCAAAGTCACCAAAACTTATAGGTCGCAATGCTCTATCAAAATCCAGTTCTTCTGGCGAGAAGTTTTGAGAAGTTGGGTCTAAATTTTCATTCATATCTAACAAAGATAGGGCAAAATAAAGAGATTTCTTAAGCAAGTAATTCTTATTATTAATAATATAAAATCGTATTTTCATACCATGATAAAGAATAATTACACACCACGTATTCTACAATATATTCCTTTTTTTTATGTCATATGGTCCGATGATTTATTATCTAGTTCTGAGATTAATGTAGTTAAAACTGCCATTAACAATGATGCAAACTTAGAAGAAGAGGAAAAAAATAGTTTATTCAAATGGATGAATCCAGAGAATCCTCCATCGAATAAAGAACTTAAGTTATGGAAAGGCACCATTGCCAATTCGAAGGTAAAATTAATAGAAAGTAACACATATCCTCTGACTAGTTTTAGTCAAAAAATGGCGTCGTATTACCATACTGAACAACTCATAAATGAGCAATTAAAACATATTGAAATAAATTTGGGCATACAACCCAATCATTACAATCATTTATTTGATGTTGAAGTAGCTCATGAAACCAGTTCAGACTACTACAACCCTATAGCACTTGATGCCCTTTTGAAAGGAGATAATCTTGATCTCGTTGCAGAATTTCATAAGGTCTTAAAAGATCCAATCTTTAATTGGAGTATTTTAAGAAATAAAGAAGATTTCAGAAAAAAAGTCTTAGAACAAGTACAATTTCTTGCGGATAAAAAATATGGCGCACTGGCCTATCCATCTCATTATGGAGGAATAGAAGACATGCCTGGTTATGCTTTTATTTTTGAGAATATCATGTATGTAGACGGAAGTCTAGCAATTAAATTCGGGGTGCAATTTGGACTTTTTGGAGGTAGTATTCAGAAATTAGGCACTAAAAAACATCATGACAAATACCTAAGTAAAGCTGGAAAAGCAAGCTTACTGGGTTGTTTTGCTATGACCGAAACAGGCCATGGCTCCAATGTACGTGGTATAAAAACTACGGCTACCTATGAAAAAGAAACTGATAGCCTTGTTATACATACTCCGGGGAAAAATGACAATAAAGAATATATAGGTAATGCTTTAGACTCAAAAATGGCATCCGTTTTTGCACAACTAATCGTAAACGGCAAAAACGAAGGTGTCCATGCTATTTTAGTTCCAGTTCGTGATGAAAACCATAATCTACTTCCTGGAATAACTATTGAAGACAATGGGTATAAGCTAGGACTAAATGGGGTGGACAATGGTAAAATATGGTTCAACCAAGTACACGTACCACGTGAAAATTTGCTAAATAAATATGGGTCTATTGCTACAGATAGTACGTATCATTCTGATATAAAAAATCCAAATAAACGCTTTTTCACCATGTTAGGAACATTAGTTGGAGGTAGAATTTGTGTCGCTAGAGCTGGATTGGGCGGTGCTAAAATGGCGCTTGCTATTGCAGTTAAGCATGCATTAAATCGCAGACAGTTTAACGACAACATAAAAATTCAGGAAGATTTACTGATGGATTATCCTACCCATCAACTTCGACTAACTCCAGCAATTGCGAAAGCTTATGTTTACGACGTTACATTGCAACATATGATGAAAACGTATAGTGATGAGAGCAAACCAGACAAACGTAAGATAGAAACGCAGGCAGCTGGTTTAAAAGCTATAATTACTTGGTATGCTAATGAAACCATTCAAGAATGCAGAGAAGCTTGTGGTGGTAAAGGCTATTTAATTGAAAATCGAATAGCAGATTTAAAGGGTGATGTTGATATTTTTACCACTTTTGAAGGGGATAATAATGTATTACTACAATTAGCAGCAAAAGGTGTACTTTCAGATTTTAAAGCCGAATTTAATAGCGCTGGGTTTTCATCTGTTTTAAAATTATTGAGCACTCAATTAAATGATAAGTTAACAACTATCAATCCTTTGTATTCAAACAAGGTAGATACAGACCATTTATACAATCCAAAATTTCATATGCATGCATTTGATTATCGTACAAGGAGACTCACTTATACTTTGGCCATGCGAATTCGTGATTACATAAAAAAAGGAGTACCTTCTTACCAAGCTTTTTTAAAAGTTCAAACTCACTTATTAGCATTAGGGAAAGCGTATAGTTGTGAACTTGCCTACCATACTTTTGTTAATTTCACAACAACAATTACTGATGAAAAAAATAGGTTATTATTTCAAAAATTAGGAGCACTATATGCACTGCATGAAATACGATCAGATGCTTCATGGTACTTAGAACAAGGGTATATTGGAAGTACGAAATCTAAAGCCATAAGACAACGTGTTGAACGATTATGTACAGAATTAAGACCGCACATCTCTGTTTTAGTTGATGGGTTTGGAATTCCTCAACATTTAATTACTGCTCCTATTGCCAAAAACAGTTAGCGCTTATAGAGTTGAGAGGTATCTAGAAAGTCAATAATATTTATTTTCCCAGGTCCATAAACATATGTTCTAGCAGCTTGTTTTGAGCTAAGATTAATAGAATTGAATGCATTTACATAGGCATTTGTAGATGCTTCAAGTGTTAAATTAATATCAGAAGCTTCCAGATCTTCTGCTTTTAAGCTTGCATTTTCATACAGATGAATATTAAAAAGATCCGCATTACCATCCATCCGTACTTCTGTATTTTTAAACATTTCTAAAGTACTATTTTTACTAACAGCATAGATTCTGGCATCTACACGATCTTTTATTGTAATATTTAAAGAGTCCGCATCAACATTAAAATCCGCAGAACTATTATCTAGCATCAGAATATTCATTAATTCTACATTAGCATTTAAAGTAAGCTTTGATGAACCATAGGTTGCAACCGATAAAACATCAGTTACAATCATATCTTCCATTTTAATTTTACCATCCCGCATGACTAGTGAGTTCAACTCATCATAATACACGGTAATCTCCAGTTTCTTTTTGGCGCTTATTGTATAAAAAGAGCTTATAGATAACGTATTGTCTACCACCCTAAATTTTAAAACATCGACTAGATTATCATCAATGGTCAAACTATATCCGTAATCAGAAGACTTTTTTAAGTTAATTTCAAGGTCGTCATTCAGTTCTATGGCATTGAATGGCTCCAAGTCTTCTCGTACCTCAATAACGACTTTACTACCTTTAATTTTGGGCTTACGTTGTCCGTATGAAAAACATCCAACGAACCAACAGATCATTAAAACACTATATTTTATCTTCATATCTTTTAACTTGACAATTTTCATACCAAAATACTTAAACCCTATTTTGTCTTTCTAAATATATTATAAAAAAGCCATAACCAATAAAAAGTACAGGTATTCGTAAGCAAAAAACCCTTTGTTGCTATAACAAAGGGTTTTTTTAGTATTTCATTCTAAATTAATGATCCATTTCTTCTTCATTATCCTGAAGAGGAATTGTTTGAGGCACAAAATCCTGTCCTGGGATTATATACTCCCCATCTTCTCTAGTTTTACTATAATCATAAGACCAACGGTGAACATGTGGAATATCACCTGGCCAGTTACCATGAATATGTTCAATTGGCGTAGTCCACTCTAAAGTGTTAGCCTTCCAAGGGTTTTGAGGTCCTTTTTTACCATAGAAAATACTACTGATAAAATTATAAATAAATATTAATTGTGTAAAGGCTGTTATAATAGCAAACATGGTAATCAATATTTGCACATCAGTTAATTCGTCAAACATTGGAAATGCTGTATTCTGATAGTATCTTCTTGGCACACCTGCCATCCCCACAAAATGCATTGGGAAGAATATACCATAAGAACCTATTGCGGTAATCCAAAAATGAACATATCCTAAATTTTTATTCATCATTCTACCGTAGAACATTTTAGGGAACCAGTGATAAACCCCAGCAAAGAGACCATATAATGCCGATATACCCATTACTAAATGGAAGTGAGCAATAACAAAATAGGTGTCATGTACGTTAATATCTAGTGTACTATCACCAAGAATAATCCCAGTCAAACCTCCGGATATAAAAGTAGAAACCATACCTATTGAAAATAACATTCCTGGGTTTAGTTGAAGGTTTCCTTTCCATAGCGTTGTTATCCAGTTAAAAGCCTTCACTGCAGAAGGAATTGCAATAAGCAAGGTTGTAAATGTAAACACAGATCCTAAAAATGGATTCATACCTGATATAAACATATGGTGTCCCCATACGATAGTAGATAAAAATGCTATTGCCATAATGGAAGCAATCATCGCACGATATCCAAATATTGGTTTACGTGCATTTACAGCCATTATTTCAGAAACAATACCCATTGCTGGTAATATTACGATATAAACTTCTGGATGTCCTAAAAACCAAAATAAATGCTCATACAACACAGGAGAACCCCCTTGGTAATGTAAAACTTCACCTTGTATAAATATATCCGACAAAAAAAATGATGTTCCAAAACTTCTATCCATTATCAACAAAAGTGCTGCAGATAATAAAACTGGGAAAGAAACAACACCAATTATAGCGGTAACAAAAAATGCCCAAATAGATAATGGCAATCTTGTCATTGACATCCCTTTTGTTCTTAAGTTGATTACTGTAACTATATAGTTCAGTGAACCTAATAATGAAGATGCAATAAATATAGCCATAGATGTCAACCATAATGTCATACCCAAACCTGAACCAGGTTGAGCCATTGGAAGCGCACTAAGTGGTGGATAAACTGTCCAACCAGCTGCTGCAGGTCCTGCTTCAATAAAAAGAGAAGAAAGCATGATTATAGATGAAAGGAAAAACAGCCAATATGAAATCATATTTAAAAAGCCCGAAGCCATATCTCGAGCTCCAATTTGAAGTGGAATCAATAAATTACTGAACGTACCACTCAACCCTGCTGTCAATACAAAGAATACCATGATTGTACCGTGAATAGTTACCAATGCTAAATATATATCTGCATCCATAACACCATCTGGTGCCCATTTACCAAGTAAAGCTTCAAATACAGGGAAAGATTCTCCCGGCCAAGCTAATTGCATTCTAAATAAAACAGACATTGCAATACCAATAGCTCCCATGATCAAACCAGTAATTAAATACTGTTTTGATATCATCTTATGATCTTGACTAAAAATGTATTTAGTTACAAATGTCTCTTTATGATGATGTCCATGATCGTCGTGTGCGTGATCATCTGAGTGTGCATGTGCTGTTGCTGACATAATCGAAATCTATATTTTATATTAATTTTGTATTCTACCTTTTTATTGTCCTGATGAAGCCACTATTGTTTTTCCAAACGTTTGTTGTTCAGAAATCCATTTATTATATTCTTCTTCGGTTTCCACAATAATCTTCATCTGCATGTTGTAGTGAGATTTACCACAAATCTTATTACAAAGCAATATATAATCAAACTCCCATGGATCTGAATTATCCTCTCCATTGGCAGCCTTTTTGGCTCTAATAGCATTAGTCCTTTTTACTTTAGCGACAACCTCTGGCTTCAAACGCATCTCTTCAGTAGTAAAAATCGGAGTATATGAAAATTCGGTAATCATACCAGGAACACAGTTCATTTGAGCTCTAAAATGTGGCATATAAGCGGAATGCAATACATCTTGAGAACGCATTTTAAAATTCACTTTTCTACCTACTGGCAAGTGTAATTCTTTAACAATAATATCATCGGTGGCATTTGGATCGGCTTCATCTAAACCAAGCACATTAGCGCGATCGATATCAATCATACGAACATTTGCATCTCCTAAAACATTATCTGAACCACCATATCTTGCTGTCCAGTTAAATTGCTGACCATATAATTCAACTATTAAAGGATCATCTTCATCATTCACATCCATGATGTTAGTCCATGTATATAACCCCCAAAGAATTAGACCCGATAAAACTATAACGGGAATAATAGTCCATATAAACTCTAAACGGTCATTATCAGCAAGAAACAATGCCTTTTTACCTTTCTCACCTCTATATTTAAAACCAAAATAATGTAATAAACCCTGGGTTAATGTCTGAACGATAAAAATAATCACGAAAGACCAAACCATTAAACTATCATATTCCGCTCCGTGTGCTGAAGCTGCTTCGGGTAGTAACATTTTGGTGTACTTCCAGAAACTAAAAATAGTAATCCCATAAATAAAAATCAAAAAAGCAAACAACAGATACCCATTGTACTTATTATCCTTATCATTAGCAACTTGGGAATTCTCTGCCTTGATTTGCGACAATTCAAAAATTTTGGTCATTTGCCAAATAGCAATTGCCACTAATACTAAAACAGCTATAATTAAAAATGCAGTCATTGTATGATTTAATGTTATTTTTTTATACTAGTAATGAAAATGCTTACTCTCTTCAATAAAAGGATTACGTGTTGGCTGTAATGGAGCTTTTGATATTGCTCTAAAAATCCAAAAAATAAATAATCCTGCAAAAAACAATATAGCCCCAATTTCAGGAATTCCAATAAACCATTGATCTCCAACAGTTGATGGCATAATTGCATTAAATATATCTAAATAATGACCCGCTAAAATAACGATACCTGTCATTATTACAAACCAATTCACTCTCTTAAAATCACTATTCATTAATAGTAGTACAGGGAATAAGAAGTTCATTGCTACCATCCCAAAGAAAGGTAATCTAAAATCTGCGATTCTGGTTACATAATACGTTACCTCTTCTGGTATATTTGAATACCAAATTAACATAAATTGAGAAAACCATAAGTAGGTCCAGAAAATACTAATTCCAAACATAAATTTGGCTAAATCATGTATATGACTATCGTTTACATCTTTTAACAAGCCTTTTGATTTAAGGTAAATTGTAACCATTGCAATAACAGTAATACCCGAAACAAACATACTCGCAAATATGTACCAACCAAATAAAGTACTAAACCAGTGTGGATCAACACTCATAATCCAATCCCAAGACATCATAGATTCTGTTACTAAATAGAAAACTAAGAAGGCTGCAGAAGCTCTAAAATTCTTCTTAAAGTTTGAATTATCAGTAGCTTCATCTTGAGCAAGAGATAATTTTCTAGAATACTCTCTATAGAATATCCAACCTCCCAAGAAAATAGCTGCTCTTATTAAAAAGAAAGTTCCATTTAAAAAACCAGATTTACCTTGAAGTAATTTATCGTGTGCTACAACATCTGCATCCATCCAAACAAATAAATGATTCATATGCGCTACAGACAATGCTAAAATTATAAATAGTATAATTCCTCCAGGAACTAAATATGAAGTAATTCCTTCCATCACTCTAAATAACAAAGGCGACCAACCTGCTTGCGCAGCTCGTTGTATAGCATAAAAGGCTAAAACACCTAATGCAATCATAAAGAAAAAGAATGCAGCTACATATAATGCAGCCCAAGGTTTGTTTTGTAATTGATGTAATAAATGTTCATCGTGAGAAGCATCATGTGCTTCACCGTGCGCCTCAACAGCACCATGGTCTTCATTCATTGCATCATGACTTACAACTGCTTCTTCAGCATGTTCGCTACCATGACCTTCACCATGACTTGCTACCATAGCCTTAGCTTCTTCTATTGAACCTGGTGCTGAAATAAATCCATAACCAATTCCAAGAGCACCAACGACCATTAATATAATCGAAGTAATTTTTAATCTATTTGAAATAGTGTACATATCTAAAGTCTATGTATTATTTTGTTAAGTCTTGTTTTAATTTTATAACGTATGCTGCAACCTGCCAACGTTCTTCTTCATTTAACTGGTTAGCGTAAGAGCCCATAGAGTTCAAACCATAATATATCGTATGGTAAGTACTACCCACAGTAATATTCCTACCGGCATCAGCATAACTAGGAACACCTAGTATTTTTTCACGATCTACCAAAGTACCTTTGCCGTTTCCTTTGTTTCCGTGACAAATAGAACAATATATGTTATACAATTCTGCACCAACTTTCAATGTTGCTTCCGTATTTAAAGAATCTAATGGACTAGCTGACAGCCTAGCTAATTCTTTACCTTCAATACCATTAGCAAATTTGTAAGGCATATGACCCCGAGCTATCGTATTCTCCACTGGTATACCAGCTTCAACACCACTAGGTAAAAAATCAACCTTTTGATAGGTTTCATAACCTACAGATTCGTACATGTTTGGCATGTATTGATAATTTCTACTATCCTTGTTTGAACAAGATGTAAAAGCTACCAAGACCAAAACAATTGCTATAATTTTAATAAAACTCTTCATATCTCTTTGACTACTTTTCTGAAATATTGATTTCGACCGCTCCTGTTTCTGATAACAATTGTATTAATTCGTCCTCGTTATCATGAATTTCAATTTCCATTAAAAAATGGTCATCAGTTGTTCTTTTATCTGGATTTTCAGCTTCTTTAAATGGCCATAATCTACTTCTCATATAAAAAGTAATTACCATCAAGTGAGCCGCAAAAAATACGGTAAGCTCAAACATAATTGGAACGAATGCAGGTAAATTTTCCAAATAACTAAAACTTGGTTTACCACCTATATCCTGTGGCCAATCTTCAATCATAATAAAATTCATCATGGTAATGGCTACCGCCAAACCGATACAACCATATATAAAAGATGTTATCGCTATTTTAGTTGGAGCAAGACCCATTGCCTTATCTAGTCCGTGAACTGGAAAAGGACAATATACTTCCTCAATATGATGTTTAGCTTCTTTTACTTTTTTGACTGCGAGCATTAACACGTCGTCATCTGTATAAAGTGCATGTATAACTTTAGATGCCATATCTATTTATTGTTATTTAAAATCTTAGCCTGCCCTGCCCAATCATCACGTTGTGCTCTTCCTGGGAAAGAACCCGTAATAGAATCTAACAAGTTGTATTCTTTTTCAGTCATTTTACTCACCTGAGAAAATTTAAATATCCCAATCTGATTCAATGTTTTTTCCATTTGAGGTCCAATCCCCTTAACCATTTTCAAATCATCAGGACTCTCTTTTGAAGCATCAAATACTCCTAGTGAAGTTAATAATGATGAAACCTTATTCTTTTCATCAGTAACAGGAAGAGGCTTCTCTTCTACTTCTACTACGGTTCTATTTATTACTACTGTTTTCTTTATTTCGTATAATGGTTTACCAGCATCACGTAATTTTTTATATTTTTCACCTGAGGCTTTCATTATAGATTTCACCTCTGCTTGTGCTATTACAGGGAAAGTTCTAGAGTATAATAAGAACAATACAAAGAAGAACCCTATAGTACCTATAAATATTCCAATATCCACAAAGGTTGGTGAGAACATTGTCCAAGAAGATGGTAAGTAATCACGGTGCAATGAAGTAACGATAATTACAAAACGTTCGAACCACATTCCAATATTCACTACAATCGATATAAAGAAAGAGAACATAATACTTGTTCTTAACTTTTTAGACCACATGAATTGTGGGGAGAATACATTACAAGTCATCATAGACCAATACGCCCAAGCATAAGGACCTGTGGCTCTATTTAAGAAGGCATACTGCTCATATTCTACACCAGAATACCACGCCATAAACAATTCTGTAATATAAGCACAACCTACAATAGAACCCGTTAACATAATAACAATGTTCATTAACTCTATATGTTGTACGGTAATATAATCTTCCAAATTACACACTTTTCTCATGATGATAAGCAAGGTATTTACCATTGCAAATCCAGAGAAGATAGCTCCGGCCACAAAGTACGGAGGGAAAATAGTTGTATGCCAACCTGGAATTACCGAAGTAGCAAAGTCAAAAGATACAATGGTATGCACAGAAAGTACTAATGGAGTTGCCAAACCTGCTAGCACCAAAGAAACTTCTTCAAAACGTTGCCAATCTTTTGCTCTACCTGACCATCCAAAACTTAATAAGCTATATATTTTCTTTTGAAATGGACGAACAGCTCTATCTCTAATCATCGCGAAATCAGGTAAAAGACCTGTCCACCAGAATACTAAAGAAACGGATAGGTATGTTGAAATTGCGAATACATCCCAAAGTAAAGGAGAGTTGAAGTTTACCCATAAAGAACCAAATTGGTTTGGAATAGGCAATACCCAATACGCCAACCAAGGACGCCCCATGTGAATGATTGGAAACAAACCAGCCTGTACCACTGAGAAAATTGTCATGGCTTCCGCAGAACGGTTTATTGCCATTCTCCATTTTTGACGGAAAAGTAATAATACTGCCGAGATTAGTGTTCCTGCGTGACCAATACCTACCCACCATACAAAGTTGGTAATATCCCATGCCCATCCAACAGTTTTATTCAATCCCCATGTACCAATACCTGTTGATATTGTATAAATAATACACCCAATTCCCCAAAGGAATGCTACCAAAGCGATTGTAAAAACAATCCACCATTGCTTATTGGCTTTACCTTCAACAGGAGCAGCAATATCCACAGAAATATCGTGGTAGCTTTTGTCTCCCAGTACTAGAGGTTTTCGAATAGGTGCTTCGTAATGCGACGCCATATTTTATAGTATAGTTACGTTGATCTTTATTAACTTTTTATGCTTCTTCTGTATTTCTCACTTTTACATGATAGAATACATTTGGTTTTGTTCCAACACTCTCTAACAAGTGATACATACGATCACTTTCTTTAAGATGAGCTATTTCACTTTCCTTATCATTGACATCTCCAAAAACCATAGCACCACTACTACAGGCAGCAGAACAAGCAGTTTGGAATTCTCCATCTTTAATTACACGACCGTCTCTCTTAGCATCTAAAATAGTCTTTTGTGTTTTTTGCATACACATGGAACATTTTTCCATAACCCCTCTAGAACGAACAGTAACATCTGGATTGATTACCATCTTACCTAAATCGTTATTCATATGATAATCAAACTCGTCATTGTTATTATACAAGAACCAATTAAATCTACGAACTTTATACGGACAGTTGTTGGCACAATATCTAGTACCTACACATCGGTTATACGCCATATGATTTTGCCCTTGACGACCATGTGAAGTTGCAGCAACAGGACAAACAGTCTCACAAGGAGCATGATTACAATGTTGACACATTACAGGCTGAAAAGCCACCTGAGGATTTACTGCTGGATCTTCCAACTCGCCAAAACCACTTAATGAGCCTTTATCTCCAGTTAACCCATCAAATTCATCTTTCTTAGTATTATCACCTCCAAAGGTATCCTCAGAAGAATAATACCTATCGATACGCAACCAGTGCATATCTCTTGATTTTCTAACTTCATCTTTACCTACAACAGGAACATTATTTTCTGCGTGACATGCAATAACACAAGCACCACATCCCGTACAGGCATTTAAGTCTATCGATAAATTAAAATGATGCCCTATAGAACGATCAAAGCTATCCCATAAATCAACCGAAGTAGCTAAAACCTCTTGGTGATCTAAAGAAACCATTGGCTGAATATTCCATTCTTCAGCATCTTTAGTATTAAATATTTCAAGGGTAGTTTCCTTAATAATATCTCCTCTACCCATTAATGTTTTATGCAACTGAACACAAGCAAACTCATGGTTTCCTGCAGATTTTTCAATAGTTACAGATTGAACATTTGAAAAATTCTGATACAAAGGATAAGCATTCACACCTGTCTGCATTTCAGATTTCATCCCTTCTTTCTTTCCATACCCGAAAGAAAGACCAATAGACCCTAATGCTTGACCTGGTTGAATAATCACAGGAACTTGATCAACAGCAACACCATTAACCGTGATTTTAGCATAACTACCATCTAGACCTCCATTTGCAACATTTTCATTTACAAATCCAAGTCGTTCTGCATCAGCTTTAGAAACAGTAACATAGTTATCCCAAGATACTCGTGTAATAGGATCTGGAAATTCCTGTAACCATGGATTATTAGCCATTTGACCATCACCCATACCTGTTTTTGCATACAAGGTTAATTCCATTTCAGCATTTGTAGCTGAGGCTAAACTACGAAGCGCAGATGCTAATGGAACTGTATTCACAGTTTCATCCACAACAGTAGACACTATAGCAGCATTTAACTGATCTCCTAAGGAAGTTTGTGTAGCAATATAAACACCATCATGTAATGCTTTATTCCATTCACTTTCCCCTAAAACACTTGAACTCCAAGTAGCTTTTATATAATCATAATACGTCTGATCACTTCCCATCCACACCAAAAGTGAAGATTGAAACTGACGCGTATCAAATAATTCTTTTATCGTTGGCTGTATTAAACCATAATGTCCTTTTTTCATTTGAACATCACCCCAAGATTCTAAGAAATGTGGGGCAGCAGCAACATACTGAGAAATTACTGTAGTTTCATTTGTATTGGTAGAAAAATCTACCGACAATTCTACATTCTTAAGACCCTCTACAAAATCAGCAGCATTTGGCAATGAATATACTGGGTTAACAGCATCCATTATAAGAGCTCCAACTCTACCCGCTTTCATATCAGCAATTAAAGCACTTACAGCCTTAACATTTCCTTGTCTTGTATATTTTGGAGATACGGTATCAAAAGCAGCACTATTCAACATTTCGTTTATAGCCAACACAACAGTTTGTGCATTTTGATCATCTAAACCTGTAACTACAACCGCTCTAGAACCTGCTTTTCTTATTTTAGCAACTGCATCATCAATAACTTTGGATACCGTATCCGAAAGATCTCCACCTACAGCAGCATTATTTAATTTAGCATATAAGTTTGCCAAAGCTACTTTTTGCTCACTTGGCTTTAAAGGGATTCTCTTGTCTGCATTTGCACCTGTTAAAGACATATTTGCTTCAAACTGAATATGCTTGGACATTTTACCTTTTTGAGGAACACGACCTTTGGCATAACCACTATCAAAACCTCCACCTTGCCAATCACCTAAGAAATCAGCGCCAAAAGAAACAATAATATCCGCCTTAGAAAAATCATAATCTGCTAAAGCTCTTTCTCCATATTTAGCCTCAAAAGCGTTTAAAGCGTTATCTTCAGAAATAGCATCATAAGTAACATGATTTACATTACCATATACTGCTTTAAATTCACTAATTAATTTAGAAGTAGACGGACTAGCATACGTCTGCGTTAATAAAGCAATTTGTTTTCCAGAGTTTTTCAAAGCATTCAACTTTGACTTTACTGCTGTATCTAAATCACTCCAATCAACAGCTTCACCGTTGAAAGACGGTCCTTGCAAACGCGTACTATCATACAATCCTAAAACAGAAGCATTCACTCTTGCATTTGCCCCGCCATTTACTTTAGCATCTGTATTATTAAGTATAGAAATTGGCCTTCCCTCTCTAGTTCGAACCAAAACACTTGTAAAATCAAATCCGTTAGCTATAGTTGTGGCGTAATAATTCGCTACACCAGGTATAATATTTTCTGGTTGCACTACATAAGGAATAGACTTAACCACTGGACCTTCACAAGCTGCCAATGTAGCAGCTGCAGTACTAAAACCAACATATTTCAAGAAATCCCTTCTATTTGTCGATGAAGAAGCCAAATTTTCTTTGTCTCCTAAAAACTCATCCACAGGAATATCTTGAACAAACTCATTATGTCTAAGCGCCTCAACAATGGAATCGTTAGGATTTAACTCCGCCTCACTTTTCCAATATTTTTTGTTTGATGCCATACGTATATCTCTGAAATTATCTTCTTGTTAAATCTATTAATAGTGACATTTACCACATTCTAATCCTCCCATTTGAGCAGCAGTAAGATTTTCAACACCATACTTCTTAGAAAGTTCAGCATGAATTTTATCGTAATACTCATTCCCTTCAACCTTCACATTTGTCTCTCTATGACAGTTAATACACCACCCCATTGTTAAAGGCGAATATTGATGCATTATTTCCATTTCTTCCACTGGTCCGTGACAAGTTTGACATTCAATTCCGGCTACAGAAACATGTTGAGAATGGTTAAAGTATGCGAAATCCGGGAGATTATGAACTCTTACCCACTCCACTGGCTTACTTTTACCCGTATATTTTTGATTATCTTCATCCCAACCTACAGCTTTATAAAGCTCCTTGATCTGAGCAGTATAAAACTCATTCGTATACCCATTAGCCAAATCCTCCTGAGAAGGACCCTCCGGATTACCAGTATATTCAGAAATGGACTTATGACAATTCATACAAACATTTAAGGAAGGAATTCCAGAAGTTTTAGAAACTCTAGCAGAAGAGTGACAGTACTTACATTCTATCTTATTATCACCAGCATGAATTTTATGTGAATAATGAATTGGCTGTACTGGAGCATAACCCTGATCAACCCCAACCTGCATCATCCAGCCATAAGCAAAATAAGCACTTCCTAATAAGAGAAATATTGTAGTAACTAAAACCAAAAATTGATTTTGAGCAAAAGCCTTCCAAATTGGAGTTCTTTTCTCCGAAGCTTCTTTTTCAACAAGAACACCATTAGCCTCTGCTATTCTTCTAAGTGTTGAATTCACCAAGAACAACATCATCACTAACAAAGCAAACACCAATACTAAAGCACCCAAAATAATCTCATTAGACACCCCATTACTCTGAGAGCCACTACCTGAAGCAGCAACTGTAGCAGCTTGAACAGGAGCAGGAGGCGGAGCAGCTGCATATGCTAATATATCATCAATATCAGCATTAGACAAAGTAGGAAAAGGAGTCATTGCTGCTTTATTATACTCATTGTATAATTTATTAGCATAAGCATCTCCAGATGCTATCACACCCGAGCTGTTTTTAATCCAAGCGTAAATCCACTCTTTATCCAAACCTTCATCTGCCAAACGAGATTCAACATTAGCAAGAGCAGGACCCGTCATTTTTTTATTCAAAGAATGACAAGCAGCACAATTCTGATTAAACAATGATTTACCTTTTGCGGCATCACCTGCAGACGCATTTTCGTCTTGCGAAAAAAGAGTAGCTGAAAAAAACAGACAAACTACCAGACTGATACCTAAAACTTTAGAAAATTGATTGCGGTACGGAACCTTTTTCATATTAAAATTATTTCTATTGATTCCTTGGCATGATTATTTCAATTACTAAGAATGTAATCAAAAATACGCATTGAAATCGAATGCAAAAATACGACATAGACTTTATTTGCGAAATGTTAAGGTATTTATAATTTATAATTTATAACAATTCTAAATAAAAATATGTTGTTTTCCTTATTCATTAAAAAATTACTTTTGCACTACACTATAAAACACCAAATAAAAAAGCAATGAAAATTATAATTAACACCTTGATTTTTACCATTTTCACTTTGCATTGCACAGCACAGCAAGGAAAAATTAATCTAGAACAAGATGTGAAAATCTCCAAACTACTAGATTTTTATAAATCTTCAGACGCGAGTTCAGGATCCTACCAAATTCAAATCTACAATGGCCCCCTTAGCGGTGCAAACAAACAAAAGGCAAATTTAGATGTTGATTTCCCTGGATGGAACTCAAAAATTATACATGTAGATACAGATTATAGGGTTCGAATTGGCGGAATCAAAACAGCATTGGAAGCGGAAAGAAAATATATTGAGGTTAGAAAAAAATACCCTGCGGCCATTATTATTACTCCAAAGTAATTTTAAAAATCTGTTTTTCAAAAATACATAGCAACCAATGAAACTCCAGAAAAACAAGATCTACATTTCTATATCGAACAACCCAACTACAAATAAATAGTTAAGGCACAAAAATTCAAATAAAAAAGGATCCAAAATTGGATCCTTTTTTTATTGTTAATCTATGTAAGATAATTTATTTCAATTTCTTCTTAACGGCAACTTCTTGGAATCCTTCAATGATATCAAGTTCCCTAATATCATTGTAGTTTTTCACTTGAAGACCACAATCATATCCTTTCGCTACTTCTTTAACATCATCTTTAAATCGTTTCAATGATGATAATTCGCCAGTAAATACAACAACACCATCTCGAATTAATCGAATTCCAGCGCTTCTTAATATTTTTCCACTGGTCACCATACAACCTGCTATAGTTCCAATTTTAGAAATTTTAAATGTCTCACGAATTTCAGCAGTACCCGTAATCTCCTCTTTCATTTCAGGAGATAGCATACCTTCCATTGCATCTTTCAGATCGTTAATTGCATCATAAATAATAGAATACATTCTGATATCTATCTCTTCATTGTCTGCCATAGTTCTAGCATTACCCATTGGTCTTACATTAAACCCAATAATAACAGCATCTGAAGCAGAAGCTAATAATACGTCAGATTCCGTAATAGGACCTACCGCTTTATGAATAATATTCACTTGTATTTCAGCCGTAGACAATTTCTGGAATGAATCTGTCAAAGCCTCTACAGAACCATCAACATCACCTTTAAGAATAATATTTAACTCTTTAAAGTCTCCTAATGCAATACGTCTTCCAATTTCATCAAGTGTAATATGACGCTGTGTTCTAACAGATTGCTCACGAAGTAATTGACCTCTCTTAGCGGCGATTTGTTTAGCCTCACGCTCATCTTCCAAGACATTGAATTTATCCCCTGCTTGAGGAGCACCATCAAGTCCTAAAATTGATATTGGCGTAGATGGTCCAGCAACCTTAATACTATTTCCACGCTCATCGTGCATCGCTTTAACCTTACCGCTACAAGTACCAGCCAGAACATAATCTCCTATTTTCAAAGACCCTGCTTGCACCAATACTGTTGACACATAACCTCTACCTTTATCTAAGAATGCCTCAACAACAGTACCTGTTGCCAATTTATCTGGATTTGCTTTAAGCTCTAATATCTCGGCCTCTAACAATACTTTTTCTAATAACTCTTTAACTCCTTGACCAGTTTTGGCAGAAATATCATGAGATTGAATTTTTCCACCCCAATCTTCTACCAATAGGTTCATTTGAGCCAAACCATCTTTAATCTTTTCAGGATTAGCCGTTGGTCTATCTATCTTATTTATTGCAAAAACTATCGGAACACCTGCTGCTTGCGCATGACTAATAGCTTCTTTTGTCTGAGGCATAATATCATCATCAGCCGCTACCACAATAATTGCAATATCTGTAACTTGTGCACCACGAGCACGCATCGCTGTAAAAGCTTCGTGACCTGGAGTATCTAAAAATGCTATTTTTTGACCGCTATCCAAAGTAACCCCGTAAGCACCAATATGCTGAGTAATACCTCCACTTTCTCCAGCAATAACATTTTCTTTTCTTATATAATCAAGTAAAGATGTTTTACCATGATCCACATGACCCATCACAGTAACAATAGGAGCTCTTTCTTTTAAATCTTCAGGAGCATCAATTTGCTCTTCAATTGCTTCTTCAATCTCTGCAGAAACAAACTCAACTTCATAACCAAACTCTTCAGCAACTATGGACAGTGTCTCAGCATCTAAACGCTGATTCATTGTAACCATTATACCAAGTGACATACACGCAGAAATAATCTTCGTAGTAGAAACATCCATCATTGTTGCAACTTCATTAGCTGTAACAAACTCAGTAACTTTTAAAATTTTACTTTCAAGTTCTTGCTGTTCAAGATCTTTTTCAGTCTGTTGACGGTGTTGATCTCTTTTATCTCTTCTATACTTAGCTCCCTTGCCTTTTTTAGATTTACCTTGAAGTTTCTCCAAAGTCTCTCTAACTTGCTTTTGAACATCCTCTTCAGTTGGCTCAACTTTAGCTACAGGATTAAAACGTTGTACAGGACCTCTTCTAGGACCAGAACCACTATGTTGCGCAGGCCTAACTGTTCGCGGACCAGCATTATTTCCTGGTTTGGAGCCAGGAGTTGTATTATTACTTACAATACGTCTTCTACGTTTCTTTTTATCAGCAGCATCACCTGCTTTAGGAGCTTCTTTCTTTTTCTTTGGTTTCTCAAATTTAGAAAGATCAATTTTATCACCAGTAATTTTTGGCCCCGAAAGTTTTTTGTATTGCGTTGTTAAAGTTTCAGACTCAGCAGGCTTATCTTCAGCTTCGACAGCAGGAACAACCTTTTCTTCAGCTTGAACTTTAACCTCAACCTTTTCCTCCTTAACTTCAGGAGCTTCAACTTTTTTCGGCTCAGCTTTAGCCTTGGATTTAGCAGGAGCTAAATCGATCTTATCTATTACTTTAAACTTTGGTCTTTCTGCTGCAGCCTTAACTACTTCAACTTTAGCTTTCACTTCTTCTGAAGGTTTTTCCACAGGTTTCTCAACCTCTTTAGGCGCCACAGGTTTAACCTCTTCTGCCTTCTTCTTGTTTAAATCTATTTTCCCAACAGTCTTAGGTCCAGATAATTCTGCCTTACCCCTAATAACTTGTTCAGCAGCTTTTTTCTCCCGCTCTACTCTTCTTTCGTCCTGCTCCTGTTCAAGTTGCTGTCTTATAGCTTCTTTCTCTTTCCTTTTCTCCTCACCAACTTCTTTAGATGCAACCTTTTTACTCATGTCCGTTTGGAACTCATCCAAAAGTACTTGATATACCTCATTAGAAATTTTAGTGGTAGGCCTTGCGTCCACATCATGACCTTTGGAACCCAAAAAATCTACCGCCCTGTCGAGTGAAATATTCAGTTCCCTTAGGACTTTATTAAGCCTTATTGTTGCATTATCTGCCATAAATACTTGTTACTATACTTGAAATTTCTTGCTAATATATAGCTTAATCTGCTAATTCCTCTTTTAAGATACGTACAACTTCTAAAATTGTCTCCTCTTCCAAATCTGTTCGTTTCACTAGATCATCGACATCCTGCTCTAATACACTTCTTGCAGTATCCATACCTATCTTCTTAAACTCCTCAATAATCCATGCTTCGATTTCATCAGAGAATTCTGTTAATTCCACATCTTCCTCTACACCTTCACGGAATACATCTATTTCATAACCCGTTAATTGCCCAGCCAATCTAATATTATGACCTCCTCTACCAATAGCTTTCGAAACTTCTTCTGGTTTCAAATAAACTTGAGCAGTCATTTTCTCATCATTCAACTTTACGGAAGAAACACGAGCCGGACTTAATGCCCTAGTTACTAATAACTGCGGGTTACTTGTCCAATTAATAACATCAATATTTTCATTACCAAGCTCTCTAACTATTCCATGAATACGAGATCCTTTCATTCCCACACATGCTCCTACAGGGTCGATACGATCATCATAAGAATCTACTGCTACTTTTGCTTTTTCACCAGGAATTCTAACTACTTTTTTAACTGTAATTAAACCATCAAAAACTTCTGGAATTTCCTGAAAGAACAATTGCTCCAAAAATGCGGGAGCCGTTCTTGACATAATAATTACGGGCTTATTACCTTTTAACTCAACACTTTCAATTACACCACGAACGTTATCGCCTTTTCTAAAGAAATCAGAAGGAATCTGTTTCTCTTTAGGCATAATAATTTCATTCCCTTCATCATCTAACAAAATAACCACTTTGTGTCTGATGTGATGCACTTCTGCAGTATAGATTTCACCTTCTAAATCTTTAAACTGCTTGTATATTGTAGTATTATCATGTTCATGAATCTTAGATATTAAATTTTGACGTAATGCCAAAATAGCTCTTCTACCTAACTGTATTAATTTAACCTCTTCAGAAACATCTTCACCCACTTCAAAATCAGGCTCTATTTTACGAGCTTCAGTTAAAGATATCTCTTCATTAGGTTCTTCAACCTCTCCATCCTCAACAACAATACGATTTCTCCAGATTTCTAAATCTCCTTTGTCCGGGTTTATAATGATATCAAAGTTATCATCAGATCCAAATTTTTTCTTTAAAGCGTTTCTAAAAACATCTTCTAAAATCGCCATTAGCGTTACCCTGTCAATGAACTTATCGTCCTTAAATTCCGAAAAAGATTCGATCAGCGCAATATTTTCCATGTTGAACTACAATTAAAATTTTATAATAACTTTTGCTTCTTGAATATCAGAAAAATCAATTTCTTGTTTTTTCTGAACTGTTATCTTGCCTTTACCAATTGGTTTAGGCTCTCTAGCCTTCCATTCTAAAATGATTCCCTGATCATTAGCATCAGTTAATACACCTTCAAATTTACCATCTTGAGTCTTGACTTCCAACTCTCTACCAATATTCTTTTTATACTGCCTTGGCATAACCATTGGAGTTGTAGCACCTACTGAAGCTACTTCTAACGAAAAATCTTCTTCCTCCCTATCTAAATTATGCTCAATAGCTCTACTTATTGCCATACAATCCTTCAGAGCAACACCATTGTCACCATCTAGAGTTATATTGATTTTATTCCCCGGCCCTACAGTAAAATCTATTAAAAAAATAGACTCATTCTCCTTTAAACCGGCCTCTAATAATGCTAATACTTTTTCTTTGAACATAAAATTAAGTAATAAAAGAGGGGACAAATTGTCCCCTCATATATACTATTCATCCTTACAGCGGTGCAAATATACAACTTTTTTCAACATACAATTATATTTACGACTACAAGATTTCACAAGCGAAACAAAATTCTTTTTAAAAATTAAAATCCCCACTCTTTTCAGAGCGGGGATTAACTTAATTTCAGTTGGTCCACAAGGACTCGAACCTTGAATGACGATACCAAAAACCGGAGTGTTACCAATTACACCATGGACCAATACCTCTAAAAGAGGTGCAAATTTAATACAAAGTTTTACATCTACAAATTTTTTAAAAGAATAATTAAAAAAATGAAAAGATCGTATGTTAAAGGTTTACGAAAAAATGAATACCATATCTATTATAATTACTAAATTCGCCGTAATTGGTAAATTATAACATAGATGTTTTCTAAGAATTTTGAAAGATGGGACTCCATTTTAGGATGGGTTGTTTTTTTTATTGCACTAATAACTTATGGCATTACCGTAGAGCCAACTGGAAGTTTCTGGGATGCGGGAGAATATATTGCCACATCAGCCAAACTACAAGTAGGCCACCCACCAGGGGCACCCCTATTGCAAATGATAGGAGCATTCTTTTCCATGTTTGCACTTGAGCCAAATCAAATTGCAGTAATGGTTAATTATGTTTCAGGGGTATCTAGCGCCTTTACCATTTTATTTATGTTTTGGACGATTACTAACCTTACAAAAAAATTAATAGCAAAGGAAGAAGCAATAACCAACAGTAAAGCCATTGCAATTCTAGGAAGTGGATTAATTGGCTCTCTAGCTTTTGCTTATTCTGATAGTTTCTGGTTTAATGCCGTTGAAACAGAAGTGTACTCTATGGCTAGCTTTATTATGGCTGTATTACTATGGATGGGCTTAAAATGGGTTGATAATATAGACCATCCTAGAGGAAATAAATGGCTTGTACTCATATCATATGTAGTTGGATTGACATTTGGCATCCAATTTATGGGCTTTTTGGCCATTCCATCGATAGGTCTTCTTTACTTTTTCAAAAAATACAAAACCACTACTGTAAAAAACTTTTTACTAGCAAACATCATAGTAGTAGCTATTTTAATGCTGGTTTATAAATTTTCACTTACTTATGTATTAGTAGCTTTCGGTTGGAGTGAGGTGTTTTTTATCAACACTATAGGTCTTCCCTTTAACTCTGGATCTATTATAATGGGACTCCTTTTTATAGCTACTTTCTATTTTGGATTACGCTATACTCGAATTCATAATTTCAAGACAGCCAATACCATTGTATTATGCTTACTATTTTTATTTTTAGGTTTTTCATCATGGCTCATGCTTCCAATTAGAGCAAATGCAAATGTAGTGATCAATGAAAATGACCCTTCTGATGCTCGTTCTTTACTAGCATACTACAATAGAGAACAGTACCCAGGTGTTGAAAGTCCGTTTTATGGTGCTTATTTTTCAAATGCTTTTGCTGCCGCAGGGGAAGAGAAAGATGATAAGCCTAAATATGAAAAAGATGAAAAAGAAGGCAAGTACATAATTGTAAACAAATTTAAAAATGCAACACAAGGCCCCAACAAAAAGCATGTAGGTTTACTACCAAGAATGTGGAGCGAGCAAAATGTTGAGAATTACATGCGTTATTTTGGTCCTTTGGATTTTAAAACAAAATCTAATAATGAAGAATTAAGAGCCGCTGTTGCCCAATTAAGAAGTGGCTATGCCAAAGGTGAGGTTAGCGAGGCCCAGTATGTTCAGTTTTTAAATAGATTTAGTGACTATATAGAGGTGCAACCACCAACATTATGGCAAAACATTAAATACATGTTCGAATTTCAATTCGGATATATGTATTGGCGCTATTTTATGTGGAACTATACCGGCAAACAAAACGACAAGCAAGGGCGTTATGATGATAATGGCAATTGGATTAGTGGAATAAATTTCATTGACTCTATAAGACTAGGGAGTCAAGATAATCTCCCCAGCGATATCTTAAACAATAAAGGAAGGAATACATATTTCTTTCTACCCTTACTATTAGGTATTATTGGTATACTTTTTCAGATTGGTAAAAACCCGAAACAATTCTGGGTACTCTTTATATTCTTTTTATTTACAGGAATCGCCATTCAATTCTACACTAATCCTTATATATTTCAACCAAGAGAAAGAGACTACTCTTTAGTTGGCTCTTTTTACATTTTTGCTATATGGATCGGATTAGGCGTTTACGGCATCTTTGATGCCCTAAAGAAATTAATTAGCCCTAAAATACTGGCTCCAGCAATTACGATACTTTGTCTCTTCGCTGTACCCACTTTAATGGCCTATCAAAACTGGGACGACCATGATAGATCTAACAGATTTACAGCCAAATCTACCGCCAAAGCATATCTCAACTCAACTGAAGAAAATGCAGGCGCAATACTGTTTACAATTGGTGACAACGATACCTTTCCGTTATGGTACGCCCAAGAGATAGAAAACTACAGGACAGATGTACGCGTCATAAACACAAGTCTTTTTGCGACAGATTGGTACATAGACCAAATGAAAAAGAAGGCCTACGAAAGTGACCCGATACCATCTCAACTTACCCACGAACAATATAGAGTAGGTTCTAGAGATGTGGTTTACTATCAAAACGTAGATCAATTATACAATAAAACCATATCAGAATCTCGCTGGGACATCAAAGCCTTCATGGAATGGATAGGTAGTGATGAGCCTAGAACTAAATTACGTAGTGTAATAGGTGCTTCTCAGGAGCAAGATGTTACAGATTATCCTGAAAACACCCTTGACATTGTTTTTTATCCTACAAATCATATTCGGATTCCCGTAAATAAAAAGAATGTTTTAGATAGTGGACTTGTTAAAGAAAAAGATTCAGCGCTAATTGTTGATTATATCGATATTGATTTACCAAAAAGTGCACTTCCTAAAAACAGACTCTTAATGTTAGATCTCATCGCCAACAATGACTGGAAACGTCCAATTTATTTTTCTGGCGGAAGTTTTGATGATGGCGAATATATTTGGATGAAAGACTATTTACAATTAGATGGATTGGTTTATAAATTAGTGCCAATCAAAACGACCAATGCCAGTTCTTATGAAATGGGTAGAATTGATTCTGATTTAATGTATGATATTGTCAAAGAATGGGAATGGGGTAATTCTGGAAGCTCAAAGATTTACCATGATCCACAGACTAGAATTCAGGGACTTTCTTTTAGAGGAAATATTGCACGCTTAGTCGAAACCTTAATCAATGAAAATAAAATAGACAAGGCTAAAGAAATGATTGACATTGCTATGATCAACATGCCTGTTGATTATTATGAATATTATGCTTTTGTTGAGCCTTTTGTCGACGGATATTATAAAGTTGGCGAAACTCAAAAAGCTAGAGACCTATTTACTCAATTAAAAACTAAATATCAAGAGCGCCTAGAATATTATGCTGCGATGCCTTTAGACCAACAATACGAAAAGCTAAATGATATCATTACAGACATGGAGGCATACAATAGAAATATTGATATTGTCATCAGAAATGGAGATAGAGAGATTGCTGAAAAAGAAACATTAATCTTTAATGAATACATCGACAAGTTTAGCCGATTTGTAGATGGCAGCCAAGATCCTTTAATTCGTGATACAGCACCAGTTAGCGATCCTGATTTGATAGATTCAAGTGAAATAAATAATACAATTATAGAAACAGATACAGTTCCAATAGTACAAGAATAGTACACATAAAAAAACCGAGATCTTCATCTCGGTTTTTTTTATATGAATACTTTTTACATATACTCGTTTAAAATACCAATTAACGTATTGGCATCTTGTTCTCCACTTTGACGCCATACCATTTCACCACCCTTATAAATCATTAAGGTAGGCAAACCTTTCACTCTTAAAGCCTGCGAAAGCTCTTTATTCTTATCCACATCAATCTTAATCACCTTCCCTTTATCACCTAAAGCTGCAGCAACATCACGTAACACAGCATGCATTGCGGTGGATTGTTCATTCCATTCCGCATAAAAATCCAGCAAAACTGGAGTTTTTGATTCTATTAGCTCACCAAATTTAGACATACTAGAATGTTTGGATTCATTAATCAAATGTAAGAAAAAATGTTAAAAAAAGAATTCCTAATTATTTTTTGTCATTTTTCCTCTTAGAACACCTAGACTAAAGGCTTCTTTTTTAACGTAATTACAGTAATTTCTGGCCAGATACCTACACGGCCTGGATACCCCAGAAAACCAAAACCTCTATTCACATTTATATACTGCCCTAGCTCTTCATAAACTCCAGCCCAATATTTATAGCGCCACTTCACTGGACTCCATTTGATCCAACCTGGGATTTCAATTCCAAATTGCATCCCATGGGTATGCCCACTAAGCGTTAAGTGGTAATGGTATTCATCGTGTACTACTTTATCCTCCCAGTGACTTGGATCGTGACTCAACAAGATTTTAAAATCATCTTTAGAAATTTTTTCAACAGCCTTTTTTAAATCTCCCGCTTTTTTAAAACCTCCTCGACCCCAATTTTCAACACCAATAAGCGCTATTTTATCAGCACCTTTACTCAAATAGCGACTATCATTCAAAAGTAAATCAAAACCAATTTCTTTTTGAAGAATTTTTAAATTCTCTAAATTTTCGGCTTTTTCTTCTTCTGTATCCCAATCTACATAATCCCCATAATCATGATTTCCTAAGATGGAAAATTTACCATCTTTCGCTTCTAATGTAGAAAAAAGTTCTTTCCATGGGTGCATCTCTTCGGTCTTATTATTTACCAAATCTCCGGTAAACAACAGCACATCACTCTTTTGCTTATTTATTAGATTTATTGCATATTCTATTTTTTTTCTATTATCAAAACTACCACTATGCACATCTGAAATTTGCGTAATTTGATATCCATTAAATGCTTCTGGCAAATCATCGAATTCTAATGTGTATTTCAACACTTTAAAATTATATTTTCCTTTATACATTCCATACAACAATGATCCAAACGGCAAGGCAGCCACACCCAAAGCCAATATGCTAAGAAACCGTCTGCGCTCAGGAAAAGTAAATTCTTTACTCACCCCAAACAACTTTTGATACATACCTGCTAGCAGTCGAAAAATATCTTCAGAAAATAAAAAAAGAACAGTAACTAGATTGAATGTCAATACTGTAAGTAAAAAACCAAATGCATAACTTTTAGGCCTACTCAAGACCCGACCATCTGCAGCACCAAAGGTGAATTGGTAAATAAAATTCCCCAAAACCAAAATTGAAACAAAAATAAAGGTATAATACACCCAAGGATATCGAGATGCAGTTTTCAGAGCTTGCAATGCATAAAACCCCAAAACAATATAAATAATAACAAAAATTATCCAGCGTAGCATATCTTATTTTTTACAAAGGTATTTTTAATTCAACAAAGCAATTACCCATTTAAAGTTTATTTAACCCTAATCATAATATCTTTAATTATTTCCACATTAGAAATAACTACTTTATCTTCTTGCATAAGCTTAAAAGAACTCATAGGTAACGCCGGCAGATTGGCATTTTTTTCAAGCATCGTTGTTCCTGATAAATGTATAATGTGAAAGTTTTTTTCTTTAAACAACATGGCATTTTGAAGATGTATACCACTCCCTGGCATAATTATACAATTCATAGCCTTATGATGTAAAGCCACAAGTAATTCTATCCCCTCCACAGCTTTTTTTTGTTGCCCTGATGTTAATATACAATCTACTCCTATTTGCTCTAATTGCTTCAAGGCAATAAAAGGGTCTCTGATCCAATCAAAAGCTCTATGGAAAGTAAATTTTAATGTTTTTGCTGTCGTTATTAATTCTTTACATCGCACTACATCCAAAGATAGGTCTGAATGTAAAACTCCTGAAACTACTCCGTCAAAACCTAAATCCACACAAAGACTAATATCCTTTAGCATGGTATCAAACTCATAAGCAGAGTAGGTAAAATCACCGCTTCTGGGTCGAATTAGTACCCGTACAGGAATCTTTATTTTTTCTCTCACAGTTTTAAGTAAACCATAGGACGGTGTTATTCCACCAACACCTAGCTCTGCGCAAAGCTCAATTCGATCTGCACCCGCTTTTTGAGCATTTAATGCAGATTCTAAAGAATTCGCACACACTTCTACCAGCATATTCTTATATTTAAAACCCTAAAGTAATCAACACAAAAGTAACATGCAAAGACGAAAGTTTCTCAAAAACTCATCTATAGCAACTGCAGGCCTAATTTCTGCACCATTAATTGCTTCTTGTAAAGAAAGAAGCACCTCTATTTTTCTGAACAACAATCCAGTTCTCCCTATTGTAATTGCCACTTGGAATGTTGAGAACGCAACTGCTAAGGCATGGGAAGTTTTAGACAAAGGAGGCAATTCATTAGATGCCGTTGAGCAGGGTGTAATGATAGAAGAAGCCGATGTTAATAATCAATCGGTAGGGAAAGGCGGAAGACCAGATCGAGATGGCAATGTAACTTTAGACGCTTGTATAATGGATGCCGCTGGTAATTGTGGTGCTGTACTTTGCATTGAAAATATTTTACATCCTATTTCTGTAGCCCGAAAAGTAATGGAAGACACACCACATGTAATGCTTGCCGGGAAAGGCGCTGAGCAATTTGCTTATGAAAAAGGATTCACAAAAGAAAATTTACTCACCCTAAAGTCTAAACAGGAATGGTTAGAATGGAAAAAAACTTCACAATACAAACCCATTGTGAATATAGAAAATCACGATACAATTGGCATGTTAGCTATTGACAAAGCTGGCAATATTTCAGGAGCATGCACTACTAGTGGTATGGCCTATAAGATTGCTGGTCGTGTAGGAGATTCTCCAATTATTGGGGCAGGACTCTTTGTAGATAATGAAATAGGAGGCGCTACGGCTACTGGTGTTGGTGAAGAAGTAGTACGTACTGTGGGTAGCTTTCTAATTGTAGAACTCATGCGTCAAGGAAAATCACCTCAAGAAGCTTGCGAAGAAGGTGTTCGACGTATTATCGCAAAAAACAAAGAGAAACTAGATTTTCAAATTGGCTTTATTGCCATTAATAAAAAAGGAGAAACAGGAGGCTATTGTATTCAACCGGGATTTAGTTATCGCACATATTCAGAACATGGGCACATAAATAATATCCCAGAATCTTATATTAAAGTATAAATTAAGAATTCAAATTAGATAATCTTCGTAGTTTTGAAATCCTACAATAAAAATTAAAATGGCAGACCAAAAAAGACTCTTTTTACTTGATGCATATGCATTAATATTTCGCGGCTATTATGCTTTAATCAAAAACCCAAGAATCAATTCAAAAGGCATGGATACCTCTGCTATTATGGGATTCATGAATTCTCTTTTGGATGTAATTCGACGAGAAAAACCAGATCATTTAGCTGTTTGTTTTGACAAAGGAGGAAGTGCAGAACGCACTGAATTATTTCCTGACTACAAAGCCAATAGAGATGTAACACCAGATGCTATACGAATTGCCGTTCCTTATATTCAAGATATTTTAAAAGCAATGCACATTCCTGTAGTTGTTCTAGAAGGCTGGGAAGCTGATGATATTATTGGCACATTAGCAAAACAAGCTGAAAAAGAAGATTACAAAGTTTTTATGGTAACCCCTGATAAAGATTTTGGGCAATTGGTTTCCGAAAATATATTTATGTATCGTCCTGCGCGCATGGGTAATGGTATCGAAATTTGGGGAATACCCGAGATACAAAAACGCTTTGGTGTAGAACGCCCAGAACAAGTAATTGATTATTTAGGCATGATGGGCGACGCTAGTGATAATATTCCTGGACTACCAGGTGTAGGCGACAAGACTGCAAAAAAATTCATTGAAGAATTTGGATCCATGGAGAATCTTTTAGCAAACACGGATAAGCTTAAAGGTAAAATGAAAGAGAAAGTAGCAGCGAATGCGGAATTAGGCATGCTTTCAAAAAAGCTAGCTACAATCTGTATTGACTGCGATGTAACTTTTAATGCTGCAGATTATGAACTCACGATTCCGGATGCTGAAAAAGTTCAAATACTTTTTGAAGAATTAGAATTTAGAAGACTTAAAGATCAGTTTTTAAAATTATTTTCTACCGAAGAAGAAACAACAACAAACCAAGTAAGCAGCCCTCCTACTGCAAAAGCTCAAGTGAAAGAAGCCGGCGTAGGTCAATTTTCATTATTTGGAGGTGACCCCAACGTCACGCCCGAAACCATTAAAGACTTTTCGAGCAGAAAAACTATTAAGGATGTACCTCATGTATACCAAAGCGTAGCTACGGGTATGGCAATGAAGTTGTTTTTACAAAACCTAATGAAGCAATCCTCTGTTTGTTTCGACACAGAAACTACGGGACTTAATCCACTTACAGCAACGTTAGTTGGTATAGCTTTCTCATGGGAAGCAGGTAAAGGGTTTTACATTGCTTTCCCAGACGACAGAACTCAAGCACAAGAACTAATTGAACAACTACGCCCTTTCTTCGAAGCCGAGGAAATTGAAAAAATTGGACAAAATTTAAAATATGATATTAAAGTTTTAGATAAATATAAGATTTCAGTAAAGGGGAAATGTTTTGATACGATGCTGGCTCATTATCTGATTAATCCGGATATGCGGCATAATATGGATGTATTAGCAGAGACCTATTTAAATTATAGCCCTGTTTCTATTACAGAACTAATTGGCAAAAAAGGGAAAAATCAATTGAGTATGCGTGATGTACCTCTTCCGCAACAAACAGAATATGCTGTTGAGGACGCAGATATAACATTTCAATTGGCACAACATTTTAGACCAGAATTAGCAGAAGCAAAAACGGAGGTATTGTTTAATACTATAGAAATTCCACTTTTACATGTATTGGCTGATATGGAATTGGAAGGAATTAAACTAGATAAAGAATTCTTGAATTCACTTTCTCATGATTTGGATACTGACATTACAAATTTAGAAGCTAAAATCTATGAAGCAGCCGGAGAAGAATTCAATATAGCATCACCAAAACAATTGGGTGAAATTCTCTTTAAAAAACTAAAGCTTGTTGATAAGCCTAAAAAAACCAAAACAGGTCAATATTCAACAGCTGAAGATGTACTTTCTTATTTAGCTAAAGATCATGAAATTATTAGAAACGTATTAGAATACCGTGGTCTAGCGAAACTAAAAAGCACCTATGTAGACGCCTTACCTAATCAAGTAGAAGAAAGTACAGGAAGAGTACATACCGACTACATGCAAACTGTTGCCGCAACAGGACGCCTAAGCAGTAATAATCCAAATTTACAAAACATTCCAATCCGAACTGAAAGAGGAAAACAAGTTCGTAAAGCCTTTGTACCACGTAACGAAGACTACATCTTACTTGCTGCCGATTATTCTCAAATAGAACTTAGAATTATTGCCGCATTAAGCGATGAGACAACCATGATTGAAGCATTCAAAAACGGAGAAGATATTCATGCTTCCACCGCTTCAAAAGTATTTAATGTTCCGCTTAGCGAGGTTACACGAGAACAACGTAGCAATGCAAAAACAGTAAACTTCGGAATTATATATGGCGTATCTGCCTTTGGACTAAGTAATCAAACCGATCTTTCAAGAGCTGAAGCCAAGGAGTTGATTGACACCTATTACAAAACATATCCTAAACTTCGCAACTACATGAGTGAATTAGTTGACTTTGCACGTGACAATGGCTATGTGCAAACGGTACTAGGAAGACGTCGTTACTTAAAAGACATTAATGGCAGCAATGCTATTGTTCGTGGTGCTGCAGAAAGAAATGCAGTAAATGCACCAATACAAGGGAGTGCAGCAGATATCATCAAAATAGCGATGATTAATATTTACAAAAAACTAAAAGATGGCAAATATAAAACCAAGATGCTTTTACAAGTACATGATGAATTGGTTTTTGATGTGTACAAACCAGAGCTAGAAGAAATGAAAACTTTAATTAAATCTGAAATGGAAAATGCATATAAAATTGCAGTTCCACTAGATGTTGAAGTTGGCATAGGTGATAATTGGTTAGAAGCGCATTAAAAAAGAAAAAGCCTTTTGAATACTCAAAAGGCTTTTTCTTTATTGCTTTATTGCTTTTCAAAAATCGCTTCAGTACCCACTAGATTATCTTCATCTAGTACTTCTCCCGGAATTATCATTACATCTCCCTCAATTTGAATAGTTATTATTTCAACAGCACCATTAGCGTCGATAAATGATAACTGGTTACCCTCTAGTTCCCATACGGTTGTTTCTGTAATAACTGATTCAGGACATTCTATCAATAAACCAGTACCACTAACGTTTATATCCTTACCTGTTTGAGTAAAATCTTTATATAACGACGTAACCGTTAGATCGTTTTTAAAATCGAAAGTAAGAATATTACACCCACCTGCTACCAAAACCGTTATAATATCACACGTAAGCTTTACATTGCCTGTTGCTTCATTCGCCTCTATACCCGTAAATTTCCACTCCCCTATAATTGATAATGAATCATCAGCCGCTAATTTATCATTTGAACATGAAAAGGCCATTGCCACACATAAAAAAATGAATATTGTATTTTTTTTCATTTTGCAATAATAGTTAAGATTTGAATCTTAGTAACGAAAAAAAACATTCTATATTTTAAATTCAAATTGATTTTATAGAATTTAAAGACTAATTTGCCAATTGAATCAAACAGAAACATCCCCCACTTTGCATCGGATTTTACACCAAACGAAAAAATAATTAAAGAATTTAGAAACAAGCATTTGTATTTCAAGTTTATAATTGTACATTTGCACCCCATTAATGGGGATTTAAGTGTTTAATAAATAAAAAAGTACTGTGGACGCATTAAGTTACAAGACAATTTCCGCGAACAAAGCAACTGTTGATAAGCAATGGGTGTTGGTTGATGCAGAAGGGGAGACATTAGGTCGTTTTGCTTCAAAAGTTGCAAAATTACTAAGAGGAAAATATAAGCCAAGCTTTACACCACACGTAGATTGTGGAGATAATGTAGTTATTATCAATGCAGAGAAGATAAACTTGACTGGTAATAAGTGGGAAAGCAAAACCTACGTTCGTCACACTGGTTATCCAGGTGGTCAAAGATTTCAAACTGCGAAAGAAGCATTAGCTAAAAATCCGGTTAGTATCGTAGAACGTTCTGTTAAAGGAATGCTTCCAAAAAATAAATTAGGAGCTGCTATATTTCGTAACCTAAAGGTTTATGAAGGGACCAAACATGGTCAAGAAGCTCAGAAACCAACTGTAATTAATTTAAACGACCTTACATAATGGACGTAATTCACAAAATAGGAAGAAGAAAGACTGCAGTTGCACGTATCTATCTTTCAGAAGGTGACGGTAAGATAACTGTTAACAAAAAAGATATTGGAGTATATTTTCCTACTGCAACTTTACAATACAAAGTAAAGCAAGCTTTCAGCTTAACTAATACTATTGACACTTACGATGTAAATGTAAATGTTTTTGGTGGTGGCATTACTGGTCAAGCAGAAGCTATTCGTTTAGCTTTATCTAGAGCTTTATGTGAAATAGATGCTGAGAATAGATTAATTCTTAAACCAGAAGGTTTATTAACAAGAGACCCAAGAATGGTTGAACGTAAGAAATTCGGTCAGAAGAAAGCTCGTAAGAAATTCCAATTCTCTAAACGTTAATATTGAATTTATTTCAGTAACTGTTTATCAGATAATAGGATTAATAAGCATACAATCTGAAGCTCATTCAGATTAACAAAAAGTTCATTGAAAACCCTGAAAAATATTTTTTCAGGGTTAAATTTTAAAATCAAGTTGTTGTTGTCCAAAGGCGAACAGCTTTTGGAAACTAGTTTAGCATCTAAATATTGGAGGCCACATAAAGTGCCACTTTAATATTGCTAATTCAACAGAACGTAAACTAAGTACAAAAAATGGCAAAAAAAATCGAAGTAAAAGACTTATTAGAAGCAGGTGTGCATTTTGGTCACCTAACAAGAAAATGGAATCCGAACATGGCTCCTTACATCTACATGGAGCGTAACGGTATTCACGTTATCAATCTTTACAAAACAGCTGCAAAATTAGAAGAAGCTAATGAAGCTCTTAAGAAAATTGCAGCATCAGGTAGAAAAATTCTTTTTGTAGCTACAAAAAAGCAAGCAAAAGATATCGTTTCAGAAAAAGTTTCAAAAGTAAATATGCCTTACATCACAGAAAGATGGCCAGGTGGTATGCTTACAAACTTTGTTACTATTCGTAAAGCTGTTAAGAAAATGGCTTCTATTGATAGAATGAAAAAAGACGGTACTTTCTTAACACTATCAAAAAAAGAACGCTTACAAGTTGATCGTTTACGTGCTAAATTAGAAAAAAACTTAGGTTCTATTTCTGAAATGACGCGTTTACCAGGTGCTTTATTTATTGTAGATACAATGCGTGAGCATATTGCAGTAAAAGAAGCGATTAAATTGAAAATTCCAATATTCGCTATGGCAGATACAAATTCTGATCCGCGATTATTAGATTATATTATTCCATCTAACGATGATGCTTCAAAATCTATCGAAGCTATATTATCTCATGTTACTGATGCTATTGCTGAAGGTTTATCTGAGCGTAAATCAGAAAAACAATCAGGAAAAGAAGGTGAAGATGCAGAAAAAGTTCCTGCAAAAAAGAAAGTAGAAACTAAAAAAGCAGTTACTGAAACTCCTGAAGCAGCTCCTGTAGAAGCTAAAAAAGCTCCTAAAAAAGAAGCTAAAGAAGCTGACGATTTAACTAAGGTTGAAGGTATCGGCCCAAAAATTTCAGAAATTTTCCAAAGTTCTGGAATTAATTCTTTTGGAGATTTAGCCGAAAAATCAGAAGATGAATTAAATGTAATTTTAGCTGCTGCTGGTTCTAGATATGCATCTAAAAACCCAGCATCTTGGCCAAAACAAGCAAAAATGGCTGCTGATGGAAAATGGGATGAGTTAAAAGTATGGCAAGACAATACTAAAGGTGGTATTGAATAAATAAGTTAGTTAACTTATACCTAGTACAAACTAAATTTTTAATTAATAGTATAGCTACAATTATGACTTTCTAAAGTTATAATTGTAGCATAGTTTTAAAATCGATATAAAATGGTAAAAATTACCGCCGCAGAAGTAAACAAATTAAGACAAGCTACTGGTGCAGGAATGATGGACTGCAAAAATGCTTTAGTAGAAGCTGAAGGAAATTTTGATAAAGCAATAGAAGTTCTTCGTAAAAAAGGACAGAAAGTTGCTGCCAAAAGAGCTGATAGAGAATCTACTGAAGGTGCTGCAATTTCAAAACTGAATGCAGATAGCACTGTTGGTGTTGCAATAGTTTTAGGATGTGAAACTGATTTCGTTGGAAAAAACGAAAACTTTGTTGCCTTAGCAAACCAACTTGCTGACAAAGCCATAAACTTTAATTCTAAAGAAGATTTCTTAGCCTCTGATTTTGGCGGGATGACTGTTGCTGAAAAATTAGTTGAACAAACTGGTGTTATTGGTGAAAAATTAGAAATCACGGCATTTGAAAAGCTAGAAGCTCCATATGTTGGTACTTATGTACACATTAACAAAATTGCCGCTTTAGTAGGTTTGTCTGCTAAAAATGAAGAAGTAGGTAAAGATGTTGCTATGCAAATAGCTTCTATGGGTGCTACTACATTATCTTATAAAGATTTTGACCCAGCTTTTATTGCTGCTGAAACAGAAGCAAGGATTGCTGTTATCGAGAAAGATAATGAAGAACTAGGTCGTTTAGGTAAAACACTTAAGAATGTACCTCAATACATCTCTATGGCGCAATTATCTACTGACGTTTTAGCTAAAGCTGAAGAAGCTGCTAAAGCAGAACTTAAAGCGGAAGGTAAACCAGAGCAAATTTGGGATAAAATTCTTCCAGGAAAAATGGAGCGTTTTATTTCTGACAATACTACTCTTGATCAAGAACAATGTTTATTAGATCAGAATTTTATTAAAGATGAGAAAATAAATGTTGCTACTTATGTTGCATCAGCAGGAGATTTATCTGTAACAGGCTTTAAGCGTGTTGCCTTAGGATAATCTAAGACTTCAATACATATTAAAAAGCCGTAAACTTAATTGTTTACGGCTTTTTTTGTCTTTTAATTCCAATCATGTTCCTCAAGTTCGAACATTTCGTTGACAGGTATTTCAAACACTTTACTCAATCGAAGTGCCAATACTGTAGAAGGTACATATTTCCCCAATTCCATTGCATTAATTGTTTGCCTACTTACGCATACCAATTCAGCTAATTTTCCTTGTGTAAAATTCTTTTTTGCACGTTCTACTTTAATACTATTCCGCATAGTTATCTGATTTTTTAAATTTCATCAACCTCCAATTAAACTTGATAACAAACAAAAGTAATACCGTAAACATATTGAAAACCATGACCCAAAAAAAGGAAAAATCATAAACCAATACAATCGCAAGCAGTAAAATAAAATAATTCATATACGTTGCCCACACTAAAGATCGCAAACGGATACTAGCAATAAACTCATCTTCATTTTTTTCTTTAGAAAAAGCGAGCATAAGTCCACCGACAATAACAAAAACAGCACATAACTCATTTAATATATTATTATTTGTCATTCCTATTAATGCATCCTTACCTATAAACTCATCAATAAAAATTGCCGGAACAGTTACATTTAAAAAATCCGGCTCCCATTCGCCTACAATAGTTAAAATTCCTAAAAGAGCAGATGGCAACAAAATAAGCAATCCCCATTTCTTAAACTTAGCAGGTAGTAAATAATTTGCTTTCATAATGAATATTTTTACTAAAGTAATATTATTTTTACTTTTAGACAAGTTTATTTTACATTTAGTAAAATAAACCATTCAATATTAGACAAAAAAAAAGCAACATCAATTGATGTTGCTTTTTTTTGTCTTGCTACCTCTTTATTACCCCTTCATCCAAATACTTCGTAAAGCTAATTGTTCTTCTGTAGGATTAGTAACAGCTATAATTGTCTTAATTGTGACACTAGGCGTACCTACTTTTCCCGCCAAAGTTAATACCTCCCCTTCACGCATAACCTCCATAGTAATCTCTTTTTCTGGCGTCCACCCAAAACTCTGGCCAATAATTGGTCGTATACTTTCTAAAGTAATTGCAGTACCGTCAATAGTCGTAATAACATCACCACCTTGAACACCTAAATCGTTAAAAAAGCTGTTTAATTCAATTCCTTTACGAATAAATATTGCATTATTATTAGCTTCATCAACATCTATATATGGTATTTGTCCCCTTAAAAAACATCCACTCTGCTCCTCTTTTGAGCCAATCTCTAAACCAACCTTACTAAGGTATTTAACATAATTTATTGGCTGGCCTCCTATTACATGTGCCTTAAAAAAAGCACCCACTTCGGGATAAGTCATGTGTTCAATTTCAGGAATTAAAGCATCATCCTTAAAAGGAATGGCATAACCATATTTTTTAGACAACTCTTTTAATAACCATAAAACACTCTTTTTACCATCACTTAAATCTCGTAATGTAATATCCAGCGCCATGTTAATCAAAGTTCCTTTTTCATAAACATTGGCGTAATTATCTTTATAAGGATCATCCAAGATATTTTCACTCATTTCCGTAAAAGACATGTTATCATCATAGCTTTTAGAGTTATTAATTTTGTCCATTATTCTTTTGTAAAATTCATCCTCGTCAATTAAGCCTTGTTGAATTTGAAAAAGGTTGGCAAAATACTCCGTAGTACCTTCATACATCCAAAGGTGTTTTGACATTTTAGGATCATTAAAATCAAAGAATTGTATTTCTTCAGAATGCACACTTAACGGGGTAACAATATGAAAAAATTCATGAGAAACCACATCGACCATAGCTTGCTCTAAACGCTCTTTGTCCATTTGTTCTGGCAATACTACTACCGTAGAGGTATGATGTTCTAATGCGCCATAACCATTCGCATCATGCTCCCCTTGAGACAAATACAACAAAATATTGTACTCTTTTGTACTATTAACATCGCCCAAAAAAGCTTTCTGAGCGGTCATCATTTTTAACATTCTCTCTTTTAAATCAGAAGCTGAGTAAATTCCATTGGGAGAGTACACACTTAAATTCACGGTAATTCCGCTTACCTCAAAAGACACGATATCTGCCTTTGCATATAAAATTGGATTATCAGTAACTTCAAAATATCGAGCAGCTATAAATGTATCTACATCTGCTTTAGCTGGGCTAACATTTTTTTCAATTAATGAAGTTGCAGCTTTTAGATTTGCAGGGTGAGAAATAGAAATTTCATACGGCACCTCTTTTAAATTTTTAAAATACCCAACAAAACCATGTAAATTCAACATGAAATTTTCTCCTTTTAAAATATTTGTCCCCGCTGGAGAAAACACTGCATCTTCTACTTCTCTTTCTGTATCATAGGTATCATTTACATAATACGAAACTCTATCTAAACGTTGCCCATTAGAAATGTTCCAAGTATTATCATCTGATTTTGATACGAATAGCTCTGCTCCTTTATAATCAAATGCCTTAAAACTTTCAATATATTTCCCATAATTATCAGTACTATAGGTACCAGGAACTGTTTTTGGAATATAAAACGTAACTTCCTCTGTACTAAAAACACCTGGATCTATTGCCACAAGAACTTTATCTTCATTTATATGTACTAAATCTACATTTACCATAATGGTTGCTTTGTCAGCGCCGATTAAATTCTTACCAGCTCCACAACTATTTAACATTAGCCCTAGAGCTATTAAATATCCTACTTTTCTCATATTTATATTATTCATTTTTCAACGCGTACTCGACGAGTTATAAAAGTTTTTGGCAAGATTATAAAATAAAAATAAGATGTCATTAACTTTTCAGAAACAATTAGCAGTATATTAAATTTTGTAACCGCTATTCTCATTAAATATTTTGATTATTTTTACGCTAGTTTAACAAAAAACAAACCATGCATTACAAAAGAATTCTTTTAAAACTTAGTGGCGAAGCATTAATGGGTGATCGACAATATGGAATAGACCCCAAAAGACTGTCGGAATATGCCGATGAGATTAAAGAAGTAGTAGCAAAAGGAATTCAAATTGCGATTGTTATTGGTGGCGGAAATATTTTCAGAGGTGTTTCTGGCGCAAGCAACGGAATGGATCGTGTACAAGGCGACCATATGGGAATGTTAGCAACTGTTATAAACGGACTTGCATTACAAAGTGCTCTTGAAGAGAAAGGAATACAAACAAGATTGCAGTCTGCTATTAAAATAAATGAAGTCGCAGAGCCATTTATTCGTAGACGTGCCATGCGTCATTTAGAAAAAGGAAGAGTCGTTATTTTTGGCGGAGGCACTGGGAATCCATATTTCACAACCGATTCTGCTGCAGTATTAAGAGCAATAGAAATAGAAGCTGATGTGATCCTAAAAGGAACAAGAGTAGATGGTATTTACACCTCTGATCCCGAAAAAGATAAAACAGCTACAAAATTTGATACAATTACCTTTAAAGATGTTTTAACAAAAGGTTTAAAAGTAATGGATACCACTGCATTTACTTTAAGTCAAGAAAATGAGTTACCTATTGTTGTTTTTGATATGAATAAAAAAGGTAATTTATTAAAATTAGTTTCCGGTGAAAATATTGGTACCGTAGTTGATAATTAGTATTTGGCACATTATATGCAACACGTTTTTTAAAATTTACAAAAATGAACGAAGAAATTACATTTATATTAGATAGCACTAAAGAAAGTATGGATGGCACTATAGACCATTTATTAAAAGCATTTTCAAAAATTAGAGCAGGTAAAGCCAGTCCGATAATGTTATCTAGCGTTATGGTAGACTACTATGGTTCTGCTACTCCATTAGCACAAGTTGCGAATATTACTATCCCCGATGCTAGAACCATTACCGTTCAACCATGGGAGAAAAAAATGCTTCAAGAAATTGAGAAGGCTATTATGATTGCCAATTTAGGTTTCAATCCAATGAATAATGGGGATTTTGTAATTATAAGTGTACCTCCACTAACTGAAGAGCGCAGACGAGATTTAGTCAAACAAGCCAAATCGGAAGCTGAAGATGCCAAAATTGGAATTCGTAATGCAAGACAAGAAGCGAATAAAGAAATCAGAAGCCTTGATGACGCTTCAGAAGATTTAAAGAAAAATGCAGAAGGTGATATCCAAGAGTTAACGAATAAGTATACTAAAAAAATCGAAGATACATTAGTCGTTAAGGAGGCTGAAATCATGAAGGTTTAAAATAATATTCTTGACAGAAAATATAAAAGAGTGGCTATTTGCCGCTCTTTATTTTTGGTGTAACTATTCGAAACCATTATAATTCTATAAAAATTGCCATTCGCTTAATAGTTTACTGTGAATACACATAATCATTTTCTACCTTTGTCGGAATTGTAAAAAAGAACATGGTTACTAAAATAACGCAAGGTTTTTGGGCAAAAACCGCAAATATCATTCTTAGAAATAGAATATTAATTCTTCTACTCATTGTCGCAGTCACCATTTTTTTAGCCATGCAATGGGATAAAATGCGTTTTTCTAGCTCTCAGGCTAACTTATTACCCGATCATCATCCTGTAAATATAAAATATCAATCCTTCCTTAAAACTTTTGGAGAAGAAGGTAATGTCATGGTTTTAGCAGTCAAAGACAGCTCGCTTTTTACACCAGAAAAATTTAATAGATGGAATAAACTTAGTAAACAACTTGACGCATTTCCAGAAGTAGATTTTGTTTTGTCCACAGACAACCTTAAAGAGTTAGTAAAAGATACTACAAAGCAAGAATTTACACTTCAAGCATTTATAAAAAAGAAACCCACCACTAAAAGGGAGATAGACTCATTGTCAGCTCACCTATTTAATGATTTGCCTTTTTATGAAGACTTAATCTATAATAAACAAACAAAAACTATTAGAACCATTGTTTATCTAGATAAGGATATCGTCAACACTTCGGCAAGAAAAGATTTTATTCTTGAAGACTTGAGTGGTTTAGTAAAGGTATTTGAAGAAGAAACTGGCTTAGACGTTCACGTATCTGGAATGCCCTATATCAGAACAATGAATTCTCAAAGCATCATAGATGAAATTGGAAAATTCATACTTGCAGCATTGGGTGTTACTTCTTTAATTTTCTTTTTCTTTTTCAGAAGTTTTAGAGCCACTATTATCTCTATGTGTGTTGTAATTATTGGGGTGATGTGGTCTTTTGGCATACTTGGACTCTTACAATATGAAATTACAGTATTAACAGCTTTGATACCACCTTTAATTATTGTTATTGGTATTCCAAACTGTATATTTTTAATAAATAAGTACCAACAAGAGGTTAAAAAACATGGTAATCAGGCCCTCTCATTACAAAGAGTAATTTCCAAAATTGGAAATGCTACCCTAATGACCAATATTACAACAGCCTCTGGGTTTGCTACATTTATAATTACCGATAGTCAACTTTTAAAAGAGTTTGGTATCGTAGCTTCTATTAATATTATAGGAATCTTTATTCTTTCACTTTTAATCATTCCAATAGTATATAGCTTTATGTCTTTACCAAAAACAAAGCACTTAAAACACCTTAATAAAAGGTGGATTGACACTTTTGTTAATTGGATGGAAACCATAGTTCGAGAAAAAAGAATATCAGTTTATGTTGTTTCTATAGTGCTACTTGTAGTAAGTATCATAGGTATCTATCAAATTGATATTTCTGGAAGTCCAATTGAGGACATGCCAAAAAATGCAGAATTCTTTAAAGACATTCGCTTTTTTGAAGAGGAATTTGATGGTATAATGCCTGTTGAAATTGTCGTCGATACCAAAAGAAAAAAAGGCATTTTAAAACCTGCAACTTTAAAAAAGATAGAAGATCTAAGCCAAGTTGTGCATGAGATTCCTGAGCTTTCCAGACCAGTTTCTGTCGTTGATTTAGTTAAGTATTCTAAACAAGCATTTTATAACGGTATTCCCAAATACTATCAACTGCCCACTTCTCAAGAGAATACATTTATCATGGATATTGCCCGAAAATCTTCAAACAACGGTAATTTACTTAAAAGTTTTGTGGATAGTACGGGTCAAATAGCCCGTATAACTACCTACATGAAAGATGTTAAAACCATCCGAATGGAGGCTATTGAAGGAAAGCTTCAAGAAAATATTGATAAAATTTTCCCTGCAGATCGATTTGAGGTCTATATGACTGGTAGCGCACTTATTTTCTTAAAAGGAACTAAGTACCTCGTTAACAACCTCGTCATGTCACTTGCATTAGCTATAGCCCTTATAGCTTTATTTATGGCGTATTTGTTTCGCTCATTTAAAATGATCATCATTTCATTAATCCCTAACTTATTACCGCTCGTAATCACGGCAGGACTAATGGGTTTTGTAGGAGTTCCGATCAAACCCTCTACAATATTGGTATTTAGTATCGCTTTTGGTATTTCAGTTGATGACACCATACATTTTCTCGCAAAATACCGGCAAGAGCTTACGGCAAACCATTGGCGCATAAAAAAATCGGTTTACGCTGCATTACGTGAAACTGGAGTAAGTATGTTTTACACCTCTATCGTGCTCTTTTTTGGATTCTCCGTATTTATTATTTCAAGTTTTGGAGGAACAGTAGCTTTAGGAGCATTAGTCTCAGCTACTTTATTATTTGCCATGTTAGCCAATTTAATTTTACTCCCTTCATTACTATTATCATTAGAACGTAATATCGCTAATAAACAAGTGCTTAAAAAACCCCAAATAGACATTTTACCAAAAGATGAAGAGCCATTTAAAGATTCAGAATAAAAAACAAGTTTTAACACTATAATACAAATAAATCCTTTTTATCAAAAAGGCTATCTTTGTTATTTAAAAATAGAATTATTTAACATGAAATCATATAGCATAAAAGAACTACTTTCCACAAGTCTTTCATTACAAGAAGTTACCGTTAACGGCTGGGTAAAAACATTTAGAAGCAATAGATTTATTGCTCTTAATGATGGTTCTACAATTAACAACATTCAATGTGTGGTAGATTTCGAGGCTTTTGATGAAGATCTATTAAAAAAAGTATCCACAGGTGCTGCTCTAAAAATAAAAGGTACATTAGTAGAAAGCCAAGGTAAAGGGCAAAATGTAGAAATACAGGTTAAAGAATTAATTGTTTTAGGAACTTCTGATCCTGACACCTACCCTATTCAACCTAAAAAACACTCTTTGGAATTCTTAAGAGAAAAGGCGCACCTAAGAGTACGTACGAATACATTTGCTGCAGTAATGCGTGTTCGTTCAGCATTATCTTTTGCAATTCACAGCTATTTTCAAAAAAATGGTTTTTACAATGTTCACACCCCTATTATAACAGGTTCTGATGCAGAAGGGGCAGGAGAAATGTTTAGAGTATCTACTCTAGATCAAAAAAATCCACCCTTAACAGAAGAGGGGACCATTGATTTCAAACAAGATTTTTTTGGAAAAGAAACTAACCTAACTGTTTCTGGACAGCTTGAAGCAGAAACTTATGCCATGGCTTTAGGTAAAGTGTATACATTTGGACCTACATTTAGAGCTGAAAACTCAAATACATCTAGGCATTTGGCTGAATTCTGGATGATAGAACCTGAAGTAGCATTTAATGATTTAGATGCCAATATGGATCTGGCCGAAGATTTTATTAAAGATGTTATTACTTATGTTTTAAACAATTGCAGTGAAGATTTACAATTTCTTGAACAACGATTACTTGATGAAGAAAAAACAAAACCTCAAGCAGAGCGCAGTGACATGCCGCTTATTGAGAAATTAAAATTTGTAGCTGAAAATAATTTTAAAAGAGTTTCGTATACCGAAGCAATAGATATTTTAAGAAATTGCAAACCAAATAAGAAGAAGAAATTCCAGTACCTGATTAACGAATGGGGAGCAGATTTACAAAGTGAACATGAACGTTATCTTGTTGAAAAACATTTTAACTGCCCAGTTATTTTATTTGATTATCCTGCAAAGATCAAAGCTTTTTACATGCGCTTAAATGATGATGGAAAAACGGTTAGGGCAATGGATATTTTATTTCCTGGAATAGGTGAAATTGTTGGAGGTTCGCAACGTGAAGAACGTTTAGATGTACTAAAAGAAAAAATTAAAGCATTAGGTATTGACGAAAAAGAACTTTGGTGGTATCTTGACCTTAGAAAATTTGGAACCGCAGTACATAGTGGGTTTGGTTTAGGCTTTGAACGACTAGTACTTTTCGCTACGGGCATGGGCAATATTAGAGACGTCATTCCTTTTCCAAGAACACCACAAAATGCAGAATTTTAAAATTGAAATCTTAACTTTATAAGAAAGAATATCATTTTATATGCTTAAACAACATTTATCATTTAAATTATCGCAAAAGCTTTCGCCTCAGCAGATTCAGTTAATGAAACTGATTCAACTACCTACACAAGCGTTTGAACAACGTTTGAAGCAGGAGCTTGAGGAAAATCCTGCATTAGAAACAGGAAAGGATGAAGAAACCGATACTTTCGAAGATGAATTTGAGGAGACATATAATGATGAATCTGATAATGAAAGTATTGCTGCGGAAGACATCAATATTGATGAGTATTTAAGTGACGATGAAATTCCCGAATACAGAACGCAAGCCAATAATTACAGTGCGGATGATGAGGAAAAATCAGTTCCCTATGCTGCTGGAATTTCTTTCAACCAATACTTACTTAATCAATTAAATACTATTTCTCTAAGTGATGATGAATGGTCTGTTGCCGAATTTTTAATAGGCAGTATTGATGAAAGTGGCTACATAAGAAGACCTCTTACCGATATTTTAGACGATTTGGCATTCACTCAAAATATTTACACTGAAGAAGAAAGTATAAAGAAAATATTAAAAATAGTTCAAGAATTAGATCCTCCCGGTGTTGGAGCTACGTCTCTTGAAGAATGTTTAATTATACAATTAAAACGAAAAGAAATCACGCCAAGCATTGAGCTTGCTATAAGTATATTAGAAAAGTCTTTTGAGCAATTCACCAAAAAACATTATCAGAAGTTAATTCAAAAACACAATGTTTCTGAAGAAGAGCTTAAAAAGGCTATTTCTGAAATTGAAAGATTAAATCCTAAACCAGGAGGCTCATATTCAGGAAATACCAGAATGATTGAGCATATCGTTCCCGATTTTTCAATAAAAATAGTTGAAGGTGAATTAGAGCTTACTTTAAATGGCAGAAATGCTCCAGAACTCCATGTATCTAGAGATTACAACAATATGTTGGAAGGCTATAAGAATTCCAAAGAAAAATCTAAAGCTCAAAAAGATACGGTCCAATTTATCAAACAAAAATTAGATGCTGCAAAATGGTTTATAGATGCAATTAAACAACGTCAACAAACACTTTACATTACCATGAGTACAATTATGCATTATCAAAAAGAGTATTTTCTAACAGGCGATGAACGCAAACTCAGACCGATGATACTTAAAGATATTGCTGATCAAATAAACATGGATGTTTCAACCGTCTCAAGAGTTGCTAACAGCAAATATGTAGATACTCCTTACGGCACTAAATTAATTAAGGAATACTTCTCTGAATCGATGAAAAACGATCAAGGCGAAGACGTTTCCACAAAAGAAATTAAAAAGATTTTAGAAACTGTAATTGGTGAAGAAGTAAAAAGAAAACCACTTACTGATGACAAACTTGCGGAAATACTTAAAGTAAAAGGATATCCTATCGCTCGACGAACTGTTGCTAAGTACAGAGAACAGCTTGGAATTCCAGTAGCTAGAATGCGTAAAGAAATATAATACCCTAATCCTAGCTATTTGGGTCGGCAATCAAATCTTGATTGATACCATACAGTTGCTCTTAAAAAACAATTAAACAGTAGCAGATGAAAGTCTTTTTAAAGATTATAGCCTATTTATTTCATCCAATTTTTATTCCTATTGAAGGCACGCTTATTTATTATTTGGTAACTCGAAAATATACGTCGTTAGAAATGCAAGTAGGAAATTTACTTCCTATATTCATTTTAACAGTGGTCATTCCAATAATTTGCTTTTTGATACTTAGAAATATGGGAATTATAAATTCCATATTTATGCCAACTATCAAAGAACGCAAATACCCCCTCTACATAGGCCTTATATTACTTTTTATGATAGTTTATAAGGTTATCCCATACAATTACACTCCCGAGCTTTATTATTACTTTGTAGGTCTTATTTTAGCGCTGTTCACATCGTTGCTCTTGCTTTTAATCCATTTTAAAAGTAGTATGCATATGATGGGGATTGGCAGTTTATCAATGTACCTTATCGCATTAAGTATACATTTTGAGATCAACATCTCGTTTTCCATAAGTATATTGATCTTACTTATTGGAATAGTAGCTTCTTCTAGATTATATTTTAGAGCACATACCAAACTAGAACTGCTAGTAGGCCTAACCTTAGGTATAGTGTCACAATTTCTAACCATTAATTACTGGCTATAAAATGTAAAATATAAGTCCAATTCTTATTGGTTTAATTTCAAATTTCTCGCCGGTATCAATAAAAGTATCCTTTTTTATAAAATCTGATAAGGAATAATACACGTGCAAATTAAACGTATTATACCCCATATTCAAGGTTAAACCATATTGCAGTTTCTGAATATCATCATTTTTAAAACCTGTTCTTCCACTGTCTGTCACCAGCTTAGATCTAGCACTAAAATTATAGCCAAATTTAACTCCAGTATAAATTCTCAAAAACTTATAATCTGTTGGACTTGAATTCCGCCAACGAAATTCTATTGGAAGTTCAATACTATGTGTTTCTATTTTACTTCTATTATAAAGTGAATCACTAGCAGCTACAGCATATACGATAGCGCCATTTGAGTTATCACTAATCAGATTCGAATAATAGGAGTTTACAGCATAGCCCAATCCAATACCCAAAGCTACTGTCCGCTTCTTATTTAAAGGCACATCCCTGATGACACCTCCCTGTAAGCCATAAGAGAAATTACGTTGCAAAACATCAATAGGTTTGTTAAGCATAAAATTATAGTTCACCCCTACATATACTTGATCTTCCAGATATTTAGCATCGCCAATTGTAGCATCATTAGCCTTTTGCGAAATAACTAAAAAGGGAATAAAAAGAAAAAACAATGCTACTTTTCGAATCATAAAATAAAGGTAGTAAAATGTTATAGCATAAAAAAAACGCTTCAAATTAGATTTGAAGCGCCTTTTTTATTTTGAAAGAAAGTATTTTACTAATTAAGGTTATCAAATGCAATACCTTCATAAGTAGTGTAATTTACTTTTAATGCATTTACTTTTCGTAATTCTTCTTTAATATCGGCTATAATACCCATATTAGCATCTTTATCTACTTTTAAAGAAGTGGTTAATACATTCTGCAAATCCTCAGATTTCTTTGCTCTTTCTTGTAAAATGTAAGGACCAACATCAGAAGGATTTGAAAACTTATCGTTCAATTGAATTTTAGCCTCAGTACCAAACAATTTTTGATATTCTTCACTTGGAGCTCCAACATAAATTGTAATTACACGATCTTTTTTCTCTAACTTCTTTATTTCACCTGCCTTAGGAAGGTCGTTCTTTACTTTCACCGAAGTATCTTTCATCACCGTAACGGTCATAAAGAAAAACAGAAGCATAAAAACAATATCAGGAAGTGAAGCAGTTGAAACTGCAGGTATATCTCCGTCCTTTTTCTTGCTAAATTTTGACATATCTTTTTATCTTTTACGATTAATTACCACTTGATGTTTCAGCTTCAGAGAATTTTTGCGGGAATAATTCTTGTATCCTCTTAACTCTTTCCTTTAAAACATCCTTCTTTTCATCTGATGTTTCAGGATTCAGATACTCAGCTTCCATTTCCGTAAAATTAGTCTTATAAAGACGCTGCGCCTCTCGGTTTCTTAATTCATTATAAGCCCCAACTATTTCATTTTGCACTGTGATGTAGATACTGTATTTCGTCTCTCTATCATTCTTCAAGGAAATAATTGCTTTAGTTGGATTATCAGAGGATGTCTCATCTCTTTTTCCTTTACAATAGTTACAATAATCCTCACTGCCTTTGATTGCTCCTCCATTATCCAAGAATTCCATAGCCTGAGCTCTTAAGTTCTTGATATCCGATATTTTGTCCTCTACTAAAAGCTGACCAGATTTATTAATGTTAACAGTAAAAATATTCTTTTGCTTAATTATCGGAGGATCTATAACCTCTTCAATTGGTGGCAACATACGATCTAATCCTGCATCTGTTTCAATAGTTGTAGTAACTAAGAAAAAGATAAGCAGTAAGAAAGCTATGTCTGCCATAGAACCGGCATTTACCTCTGGTGGTGCTCCTCTTCTTGGCATAATCTATATTTTATTTGTTAAACATTTTTTTTATTCCTGGAATCACCATAGCTCCTACAGCAACCACAGTTAAAATAAAGAATATGTTTAAAAACATTCCTATATTTTTAACAGTGCTTTCGTCTGCTTCTAGACCTTTAGCTCTCATAGCATCTAGATCAACATCCGTGCCAGTTGCAGCAAAATATGATATTATTGCGACTACAACCAATCCACCAACACCTATTAAGGTTCTTTTTAAACCTTCAGGTGATGAAAAGACATTTTTAAGTCCAAAAAACAAACTTGCCACTACAGCTATAGCTAGTAAAATAAAAGTGATTATGAACATAAAATTCATAGAACCACTACTTATTGCTTCAGCTTCCGGAACATCAGTACTTGGTAATTGCACCCAAAGTATTGTTCCCACAACACTGAGAACTATTAATATAATTTTTATTATTTTATGCATTTTACTTAAGTATTAAGTCCGACTTATTTTTTGTGATCTACCAACATATCAATCAAAGAGATTGATGAATCTTCCATATCATTTACAATACTATCAATTTTTGCAATGATATAATTATAAAAAATTTGAAGAATAATAGCCACGATAAGACCAAATACAGTAGTTAATAATGCCACTTGAATATCACCTGCAATAAGAGATGCACTTAAGTTACCAACTGCTGCAATCTTCTCGAATGCCTGAATCATACCAATTACAGTTCCCATGAAACCAAGCATTGGTGCAATAGCGATAAATAATGACAACCAAGAAACGTTTTTCTCTAACTGTCCCATTTGAACACCACCGTAAGCAACAACTGCTTTTTCAGCAGATTCGATACTTTCTCCAGCTCTATCCAAACCTTGGTAATAAATAGATGCTACTGGGCCTTTTGTATTTCTACAAACCTCTTTTGCAGCTTCAATACCACCTGAAGCTAAAGCATCTTCTACTCTTTGTTTTAATTTTGTTGTATTTGTACTTGCCAAGTTTAAGTAAATTATT